>Ga0247840_10005291_pt1 | contig 19552 bp, 16 predicted proteins | sample LaCruzMarch2015__FD_192404 | JGI IMG/M metagenome (GOLD analysis project Ga0247840, IMG submission 192404) | Freshwater microbial communities from meromictic Lake La Cruz, Castile-La Mancha, Spain - LaCruzMarch2015_17m | ecosystem: Environmental > Aquatic > Freshwater > Lake | place: Spain... | reverse complement strand
TTATCCTGAATTAAAACCTATAATTTACACCTCCATTAAAATTAATTCCGGGCATAGGATAGCCAAAATTAATTTGGTACGATTTGTTTAGCAAATTACTGCCTGAAACAAATACTTGCATACTTTTGATGGGTGTGCATGCCAACCGTGCATTAAGTAGTAAATAATCGGGTTGAATTGTTACGTTAGGTGCTATTGAAGTATATAATTTTTCGATATATTGAATTCCTGCATTGAAATCCCAAATCTTATATTTATAGTTGGCACTTACATTCAATTGCTGACGAGGAGCTGCTATAACCGGTTTGCTTAAATCTAAATAGCTGTAATTGGCATGTATAAAAAGTGCTTTTGTAACAGCATATTTTGCCGAAAACTCAATTCCTTTATTGTCGAAACTACCAACATTTTGTCGACTTAAATTAGGTCTTTGTCCAACTTCCTGAATTAAATTCTCACCTTTCACATTGTAAAGCGTTAGTTCTAATTTTAATTTGTTGTTTAACAATGATTGCAGCCAACTTATTTCGTAATTCATCATTCGTTCCGGCAAGAGGTTGGGGTTTGGAGCATACAGATATAATTCCATTATTGTTGGATTTCGGAAGCCTTTCGATACAGAAGCTTTCAAAGTTGTATTTTGAGTTGGGTAATATGATATGCCTCCCATTGGAACTATTTCCGTTCCGAATTTTGAATGCTTATCGGCACGAATACCGGCACTTATTGTGAGATTTTCGAATAAAGTTTGCTGTGCATGCACATAAGCCGCTAATTCATTGATTGTTATAAGCGAATCGCGCACAGCTGTTTGATTAACAATGCCACCATATTGTTTAAAATCGGACCCTACCGTTACAACCGTTCCGGTATTCAACTTAAAACTTTGGTAAATCATAGCACCGCTATTGCGGTCGGTTGAGTGAAAGCCATCCGATAACGTATGCTCACCAAAATTATGATATAGTTTTAGCGCACCTTCGGTATTTTGGAACTTATTTTCGAACGAAAACGAAGTTTTTCCACGCGAAATATCAATATTGAAAGGTTTGGGTACACCAATAATACCATTATCGTTGGCATTAAATTTTGCAATATTAAAATCGGCATTTATTTTCAGGTTTTGTGTAATATCGTAACCCACTTTGGTATAGCCATTGGTAATTTTAAAATCGGTATTTTCACGAATTCCATCCGTTTGGTCGTGATTTAATGAAGCAAAAACACTCAGTTTTTCTTTTTTATAACCTATTGTGCCATAATACTTTTGCGTATTGTACGAACCATACGACGCACCCACATTTCCGCTAATTCCTTCTTTGTCATTTTTTCGGGTAATAATATTGATAACACCACCCATAGCATTGGAGCCATATAAAAGCGAGCCCGGACCACGAATAATTTCCACTTTTTCAACATCCGAAGCCACATAAGCATCAGCCAGTGGATGACCAAAAATGCCCTGATATTGCGGATGTCCATCTATCAACACCAACACTTCGGTATTTGGTGCACCACCAATTCCACGCAAGGTAATAGCACCCGAACCTCCCGCTGCTACTCCAAAACCCAACACATTTCGTTGCGTAACAAAAACTCCGGGAACGTATGTATTTAGCGAAGGTAAAATATTAATTTCGCCCGATTGTTCAATTTCATTCCTACTAATTTGTGAAACTGACAAAGGTATCACTTTTCGAGAAACTTCTAATTTCGAACCTGTTACAAGGACTTCGTTTAATTGAACAGAGTCTTTAAAGTTGTTTTGTGAATTTATTTGTAATACTACGAATATACTAAGAAGAATGGTTTTGAATTTTTTCATTTTTGAATATATATTGTGTTACTTATTATCTATTTCGTGCTACTATTAATGCAAAAAAAATTAATCGACTTTACTCATCACTAATTTACCGTGTTCTATACCTTTGATACTTATTAATTTATCAGACAATTCGGTAAGTTTGTGCGAAGGTCCTTTAACTGCAATAATTTCTAAAATTTTATCATCAGTTAAATAAAAACATTGCGCTGATAATACTTCGTTTGTTGCTTCACGTTTTATTTCATTAAGTTTCGATAAAATATCGTTTTTATGAAAATTATAGATTAGCGTAACAGCTCCGGCAACAATATTATTGCATTTCCACTTTTTTTCGACAATATTTTTTTCCACCAAATGACGAATAGCCTGCGATCTATTTGGAAATTTGTTTTCCAAAACATAACTATCGAGTGCTTCTAACAATTCATTTTCGAGCGAAACGCCAAAACGGGCTACTGACATGGTGTTACGTTTTATATTTTTCGTGATACAAAAATAATAAAATAAATTAATATAATGGCTAATACGAACTAACAAATTTTTCAGCCTCATCCAAAACATTTAATTTGCCAACATCCAGCATTTTGTAATCAGCTGGTACAAAGCTAAGTATATTATTTATGTTCATATTTTGCAAATAAAAATCCATAATCGGAAATTTATCAGGTTGCTTCTGCATTAGCTCAAAAACTTGTGGCGAAAGCACTTGAATACCTGAGAAAGCAAGTTTATTGTAACGCTCAGGATTTTTAAAATCTACAGGTTTAGTTTCGGAAGTTTTTTCGTTTATCCAAGCTCTGAGGCGAAGTCCATCATCGAAAAGCAGGTAGCGAAACGTATCCCTACGGCTTACGACAAGCGTTGCCAATGGATTACTGCGCAAGTGTTGATTATAAAGTTCAGTGAGATTGATGTTGGAAAGAATATCTACATTGTGTACCAAAAATGGTTTATTATCATCGAAAAATGCTGCTGCTTTTTTAACTCCCCCACCCGTATCGAGCAACATATCGCGCTCATCCGAAATTTCAATATGGATTCCAAACGCATTATTTTCCCTGATAAAATCAATAATCTGATCGGGGAAATGATGTACGTTAATTAGAATTTCATCGAAACCTGAAGCTATTAATTTGAGTATTACATGCTCCAACAATGGCTTACCTGCAATTGGAACAAGTGCTTTGGGTAGCGTATCGGTAATTGGTTTGAGTCGCGTGCCAAGTCCGGCAGCAAAAATCATGGCTTTCATAAATAAAATTATTGGCCCCCTAACCCCCTAAAGGGGGAATTTAAAAGAGCAAAAGATTTAATTGATATTTTAAAATAAGAGCAAAGTTAGTAATTATTGCCGAAAACGCTGTACTTTTGCTGTACAAAAATCAACACTCATGTCGAGATACACATTACGCGAAGAAAAAGCAAACACCATTACGCACGCCATTGGCATTCCGTTTGGAATAATGGTTTTTCTGCTTTTTGCAAAAAACAATTTGCCTACCGGTAATTATTGGCTACTAATCAGCACGTTAGTATATGCCACATTTATGACACTTTCGTACGTTACTTCCACATTCTATCATTACGAACGCTCTGAAAACAAAAAACAACTGCTTCGAAAATTCGACCATGCGGCCATTTATTTGCATATTGCGGGTTCGTATACACCTTTTACTTTGGTAGTTTTGCGAAACGAAGGTTATTGGGGATGGACACTTTTTGCAATAATATGGCTTGCTGCAATTGCCGGAGTAATTTTGAGTTTTACAAATTTGAAAAATGCAAGCAAACTGGAAACAGCCTGCTATGTGGCTATGGGTTGGGTAGTTGTTATTGCTTTTAAGCCATTGATTGATGTGCTTTCGGCTACGGACTCTATGTCCATTTTTTGGTGGTTGGTAGCTGGTGGACTTTCATATACAATTGGAGCAATAGTTTATTTGCTCAAAAAAGTGGAATTTATGCATGCCGTTTGGCATTTATTTGTATTAGGAGGCAGTGTTTGTCATGCTACAGCAATTTGGTTAATAAGCTTGTAGTGAACAAAAACCGATATATATATTTCGGTGCGCCGCACCTTTGTTTTCATTACTTTATTGTTTCTACAAAGATTTCGCCACGCTGTGGCTTTATAAAAGGTACAGCGCACCAATAAATTTGTAGCAAATTGTATTAAAGAATCCAACAAGGTGCAGCGCACCGAAATATCTAAAAAACAGACCTAAATATTCAAAATCATTTTTCTGTTTTAGCTCCCTTTTTAGCTTTTAGCTTCTTTATTTCTTCTTCTAAGCTTGCTATTTCTTTTTCCTGATTATTAATCGTTTTGAGTAATTCGTTTAATTCCTCGTTTTCGATAGTAGTAGGATACTGAGCTTCAACACGTTCCAAGAAATCAGCCAACACATTCATATAATTCATAAATGCATCGTAAGCTGTTTCGTAGGTCGAGCCCCAAGCATCTTTATGACTCATATAACGGAAATGATCGGACGATTGTAGTAATAACCAGTCGCGCTGAAGAGGTTTATCATTACAAAGGTTTACGCGTTCGCTTACAGCATAGAGTTTTTTCAATGCTTCCTGTTGCAAATCATTCCCTGTCCAAGGTGTAAGATCTTTGTCGTTTCCTACCCAACTCATTGGATATGGCACCGATAGTATGTCAACTGCATCGGTTTTTTTAGTGTAATCCGAAGGTAAAACAAACGAAATTTGCTGTTCCATAGCATGATAAGGCAATGCTTTCAGAAAATCAAATACTCCTGATTCAGGGCTATTTATTAAACCAAAAACATCATAACCCATTCCGATATTCACAATATTTTCACCATCGGGAAGAGACGAAATCCAGTTTATGTATTTTTCGGCAGTCAAATTATTGGCAGTAAATTTGAATGCCATGTCGTCGCTCATTTTCCAATTACGAACTAATAATTTTAATTTTGGTAAATAGGCATGTTTGTACACATAATTTGGACTTTTCCAACCCATCACATGTTTTGCTTCGTCGACCATCATGGTTTTAAAGCCCATTTTCGATACCATTTCACCTATTTCGTCGGAATAAATCAATTCAGTATTGAAAAAAGCAGATGGTTTTATGCCAAAAAGATGTTTAATTTTTTCGGTATGAAGTGTAACCTGCTCTTTGAACTCATCGGCATCGAAAACCGATGCTAAGGAATGGGCATAAGGTTCGGCCAAAAAATCGACCGCACCGGTTTGAGCTAATTCTTTAAAACTGTCGATAACCTGCGGTGCAAACTGCTCAAAAAGTTCCAATGTTACACCCGAAATTACAAACGAACAACGGAACTTACCATTCGAACTGCGAATCATTTCGGCAATAGTTCGATTGGCATTTAAGTACGAATTTTCGACAAGGCGATCGATACGTTCGTCGGTCTGAAAATCATCGTAATAATAATGATCCTGACCTATTTCGAAAAAGCGGTAACGTTTCAAACGTACAGGCTCATGAATCTGAAAGTAGAAACATATATTTTTCATTTGTTTATATTTTAATAACCTGCCCCTAACCCCTAAAGGGGGAAAAGAGATTAGTTTGTAATTAATAATTCGTAATTGATTACATTACACTATCGTAAATAGATCTCACTTTTAATCCCGCATCGTACCATTTAATGTTATTTACTTCGTCGCGACCCAAGTTTCGTAAACTTTCGTACATAGCCGGATTTTTCACAATGGCATAAATGGCATCGGCCATCGCATCTATGTCCCAATAATCGGTTTTTATTGCGTGTGTCAAAATTTCGGCACAGCCCGATTGTTTCGATATAATAGATGGTGTACCAACTTGCATGGCTTCGAGAGGCGAAATACCAAAAGGTTCGGAAACCGAAGGCATAATATAGACATCACTCTCAGCAAGCATTTCGTGCACCTGACGGCCTTTGAGAAAACCTGTGAAATGGAATTTATCGGCAATACCACGACGAGCAGCAAGGTCGATCATAGCTTGCATCATATCGCCGCTACCAGCCATTACAAACCGAACGCCTTTTGTTTTTTGCAACACAAGGTGAGCAGCTTCCACAAAATATTCAGGTCCTTTTTGCATGGTAATTCGTCCCAAAAAAGTAACCACTTTGTCTTTACGAGGCGTTTTGGTAAACGAATCAGTATCGGGCAGTGGCTCCACAGCATTGTGTACCGTAGTAACTTTTGCCGGATTTTGATGGTATTTTTCAATTACAATTCGTCGGGTGAGTTCGCTTACGGTCATAATATGGTCGGCCATATCCATTCCACGCTTTTCGATGCCATAAACTGTTGGATTTACCTGTCCGCGACTGCGGTCGAAATCGGTAGCATGAACATGAATTACAAGCGGTTTACCACTAATTTGTTTTGCAAATACACCAGCGGGATAAGTCAACCAATCGTGCGAATGAATAATATCAAATTCGACTTGATTTGCTAATACACTTGCTACAGCCTCATAATTCGATATTTCTTCAATCAAATTATCGGGATAGCGCCCCGAAAAATCAATACAGCCCAACTCGTTGGTATAAATACGCGAAAAATCGTACTTAATACCATTTCGCAACCAAAAATACTCGTCGGGATACATTACTTTTCCTATACGATTATTTACATGTTCCCAACTATTTTCCTTCCACACTACAGGCACATTACAAGCGCCAATTATTTTCAGAAAACTTTGGTCTTCGTCGCCATGTGGCTTTGGAATTACAAACGTAATTTCCATATCAGGCTGCAACGACATCCCTTTTGTCAATCCGTAACTTGCTGTACCTAAGCCACCTAAAATATGCGGTGGGAATTCCCATCCAAACATTAACGCTTTCATTCACTCTTAGTTTTGTAGTTACTTAAATCATTTATTACACGCAACGCGCCGGCAACACTCATGGCAAACGACATTCCTCCGTGACCTTTGAATGGTGGATTACCATCGAATAATTCGGGCAAAGTACCAATACATAGCTCTGTTAAACTCGCTTCGAGTCCGGTGAGAATTCGTTCGACAAACGAAATACCACTTTCTTTATATATATTTAAATAAGCGATGCTATATGCACCTATGGTAAATGGCCACACAGGGCCGTTGTGATAATTTCGGTTTCGTTCTAACATTCCCCCTACATAATTTGGGCGGTAGGAGCCGCTTTTCGGGCTCAAACTTCGCAAACCTTTGGGAGTAAGCAATTCTTTGGTACAAATATCCACAACTGCTTTTTGCTGCTTGCGGTTAAGTGGTGAATAAGGCATCGAAACAGCAAAAATCATGTTCGGCCTCACTTCGGGATTGTTATAAAAACCATCCACATAATCGTACAAATAAGAACCGTTCCAAAAAGTTTGCACAAACGCTTCGCGCGTCATTTCGGCCTGATAATCGAGCAAGTCGGCAGCATGCTCGTTTCCGGCACTTCGTGTGAGTTCCGAGGCAAATTTCAAAGCATTAAACCAAAGCGCGTTAATTTCTACAATGTAACCTGTACGTGGTGTTATTGGGTAACCATCTTCAATGGCATTCATCCATGTAGCAGGCTTATCCCTACCATCTACATATATTAATCCATTCGTATGTAGTATGAGTCGTGGGTGATTTTGCTTTCGAATAAATAGAATAATTTCCTGAATAAATTCGCCAAACCTATCTTGAGCTTCTTCAACTGAATTTTTGGCGGCAAATTGCTGTACTACCCACACAAACCAAAGCAATACATCGGGATCATCAATATTTTGAAGTTTGATGTCCGCCACATCTCCGCTCATAAAACCTTTAAGCTCAACAACCGAAGTTTTCATTATGGCATCGAAATAATCAGGCCTATCTACCACTAATGTACAACCAGGCAACGATACAAATTGATCGCGGGCACGTGCACCAAACCATGGATAACCGGACAATAAATAAGTATTATCCCCCATGCGTTTGTAAAATTGCTGTGCCGAATTTTTGAGCGTATTAAACATATTGTCGCGCACACTCCGTCGTTCAAATCCAACTTCCCACAATTCATTTAGTTTTCGGGGTGATAATTCGCTTATTCCGGCCGAAAAAATAATTGTTTCGCCCATTTTCATAGGCATTTCGAAATAGCCTGGCACCATTAAATCTTCTTGATAGTCGTAACCACGTTCTTGTTCTTTATAATACTCTATATTTTTGTACCAATCGGGATTATGAATATAACTGTTTTTTTTCGAAAACTGCATGTATAAACAAGGATACTTATCGTACATACAAACACTTATGCCGTTTTTCATTTCTGAAAAATCAGTATTAGCATCATCATTTTCCTTAGATAATATATTAACGCTACGAAATGCCAAAAATGGTTTAAAGCGTACAATCGTTGGCGAATGCGCTTCGAGAAGCGTATATTTTATTAGAATACGTGGCTCGAACGATACCAACATTCGCTCTTTGGAAAGCACAACACCTCCTACACGATAAATGGTACGCGAAATAACCTCGCAATCGAACTGGCGAATATATTTATGCCCGTTAGGACTAAAATTATTTCCATTGTATTTGTGAATTCCCAGATTAAATTCGGCACCATGTTGAATAACAGTTTCGTCGAGCGACGAAAGCAGTACATGATTTGAATCATCAATTTCAGGAAGTGGTAAAACTAATTGTCCGTGGTATTTACGGGTATTACAATCAATCAGTGTAGTGCTGTTGTAAGCACCTGCCCTGTTCGTTCGAATCATCTCTTTAGAGAGTGATTTATCGAGATTTGTCAACAGCGTTTTGTCGAATTTCAGGTAACTCATAAGGGTGGTTTTATGGAGGTCGATATAAAGTTGATTTCGAGTTGCAAGTTAGAACTTTTTTTTAAGTTGACAATGCAATTTTTTACAAAAAAAACATGTTTTAGAATAGTTTTTAGCGTGAAAAAATGAAATATAATATCTTATGTATACTTTTGTGGCATCAAAAATGCTAAAAAATGAATTCAGCCTCTCAAAAATATAATTTTAGAAAAATATATCGTATCTTTTTTATTCCATTTCTATTTTCGCTTTTATTTGTATTGGTATTTTTACTTGAAAATGGTATGGATTGGAATTTTTCGAAAGCCGGCATTTATCCACGTAAACCCGAGTGGATATGGACAATTTTCACATCTATTTTTGTACATGCCAATTGGAGTCATTTGGCCAACAATTTACTTTCGTTTTTTTTGTTGAGTAGTTGTTTGTTTTATTTTTACCGTCCTGTTAATTTGCGAATTTTCGTATTCTTATGGTTTTTAAGTGGCATTATACTGTGGGTTATTGGTCGCGAAAATCGTCATGTGGGTGCAAGCGGACTAATTTATGCAATGGCTGCATTCCTCTTATTCAGCGGATTAATTCGTCGGCACATACCGCTTATAGCCATTTCGCTTGTTGTAACGCTCGTTTATGGCAATATGGTTTGGCATATTTTTCCGTGGACAGTGAATGACCCTGTATCGTGGGAAGGACATTTATCGGGTCTGATTACCGGATTATTGGCATCCATTATATTCCGAAATGAAGGCCCACAAAAACCTGTAAAAGTGTGGGAAGAGGAGGAGAATTTGGAAGAAGAGGAGTATTGGAGCGAAGAAAGCGCTCCCCAGCCGTCTCCAAAAGGAGAGGGAGTTGCTGGTTCCGAAAATGAAAAGTAAATTGACCTTTCAACCTCACCCCTAACCCCTCTCCTTGATGAGAGGGGGACAAGAAAGTACTGATAGAATCAACAAATGAACAAAATAACTATCGCCTAATCATTTGAATTTTTTCTAAAATAGCAGCAGATTTTTCGGGCGAAACCGGAATCTGCAATCCAGTGATTAAATCCAAACTACCACCATCCGATTTATTAAACGCTTTTACAAAATCGAGATTTACAATAAACGATTTGTGAGCACGTACAAAATTATTATTAAGGCAAATAATTTCTTCAAAATTCTTGAGATTACGACTCACAGTGTGTTTCGTTTTATCCTGTAAAAACACATCAGAATAAGCTCCATCACCTTTTATATAAATTATATCTTTCAAATTTAAAAACAAAACGAGATTTCCAGAAGGCACTGCTATTTTCTCAAATTTTTCATTTTGAATGTTGTTTTTCAGCAACTTGTAACTTTCCAATTTCAACTTTTGTTTTTCGACTCGTTGAATAGCATTAATTAGTTCATCGGGGTTTATTGGTTTAAGCAAATAATCGACTGCCGAAATTTTAAATGCCTGAATGGCATATTCGTTGTAAGCAGTTGTAAAAACGATAGCGAAATTCACTTCATTTTCGTCGAAAAAGTCCAACAATTCCAAACCGCTATGACCAGGCATTTCAATATCGAGCAAAACCAAATCGGGCTGCTGGCGTCGAATCGCTTTTATGCCCTCTGGTAAGTTTTCGCATTCGGCAACCACTTCCACTTGTGGGCAGTTTTCGTCGAGCAAAATAGATAAATTCATGCGTGCTCGCTTTTCGTCGTCTATAATTATAGCTCTCATTTCAATAATTATTCTATGGGTATTTTTATCAATACGGTTGTACCATGCACTCTATCGGCATCTTTTGTTTCGTCGATATATTCGACAGTAATTTTTTTGCCAGCAAATTCGTTTAATAATTTTACCCTTTTTTCAATTGCTTGCGTCGAAAACGAATTGTGCTTATTGTTTTTAATGGCATTTAACTCCATACTTTTTTTACGACCAATGCCATTATCGTCAATCAAAATTCGCATCATGGTTGGTTCCATGCTAAACGAAACATGTAAACGCTTGTTACCAATTTTATGCAAAAGTCCATGTTTAATCGCATTTTCGATATAAGGTTGAAGCAGCAACGATGGAACTTTAAACGATTCTGTATCAAAATCGTTGGTCGAAATTTTATATTCGAAATCGTCGTTAAACCGCACCTTTTCGATATCTAAATAAAGCTGCAGCACTTTAATTTCTTCCGCTACCGAGACTTCATCTTTATCGCTCATTTCTAATATACTACGCGTAAGGTTCGAAAATTTACTCAAAACATTAATTGCCATTTTTTTATCATTTTCTAAAATAAACGACTGAATGGTATTGAGTGCATTAAAGAAAAAATGCGGATTCATTTGCGATTTCAAAGCTTTGAGTTTGGACAAATTGACTGTTTTTTCAAGTTCAATGCGGTCGATAATCTCCTGACTTTTTCGGTTGATGCGAGTTGTACGCCAGCTATCAAACTTATAAACTATCAAACCGACAGCACAAATTACAAGCAAAATAAACCACCATGTTTGCCAAAAGGGTTTATTTACAACAAAATTAAGTTCCGAAATTTCCGAATTTACAAAACCATTTCCATAGCTAAATTCAATGTGATAGTTACCCGATTTCAGGTTTTCAATATCAATCACATTGCGGGTATCTGTTATTTTAATCCAGTCGCTATTGTTTATTTTATACTGAACAAAATTTTGATTATCGGGATTATAACACAAATGCGAAAAGTAGATATGCAGATTGGAATTTTCGGCTTCTACCGAATTAATATCACTTCGAATAAGTAATTTTTTACCAGCACGAATGCTATCAATTACAAAAACAGGTTTGGAGTACTTTATTTCGGGGGTAGGCGATGTAATAATATATCCTTTGTTGGTACTTACAATCAACCTATTGCTCAACAAAGCAATATCGTGCCACTCAAAATCGTCGTTAATCGACAAAATTTTGTCAGCCATGCCTTTTTTTGCGTCGTAACGAAAAAGACTATTTTTTGTAAAAACATACAAATCGGCATTCAGCATTTTGATGCTCGAGGGCTTTTGACCATTTAAAACCGACTGAATATCAATTTGATGAATAGAATCGTTTTGGTAAATTTTGTAAAGTTGAGCATCGGCACTTAGGGCTAATAAATAATCGCTATACACAACCAGTTTTACTATATTCATCGACTCATTTTTCAACTTTATTTCAACCATTTTGCGCTTTGTAACTTTATACAAACCTTTATTGCTCGAAAAATAAATGGTTTTCCATTTTTCGGAATAAGCAACCGACTTCCCTCTCACATTACTAATCAAGGGTTTAAAAAGCAAATCATTCGTAAAAATAGCGTTAGGTGTTGTAAAAACACTATCCCATTCCGATTTACTATTACTAAGTTTTATCAAACCACATTGCCAGGTAGCCGAATAAGCATAAACATCATTCTCAATTTTCACTATATCTTTTACTGCCATCGAAACTTGTGTTTTCAATTTCCCTTTCAAATCGAACATTTTAAAGGTATTCGAAGTTCCAAAAATTCGATTCGCTGCCGAATCCACATACATCATATAAAAGGCATGATTTGTTTTTCCCAAAAAAATTGGTTTAGGTAAAAAACTATACAGCTTAGTTGTAAACAGGCTTTCCTGATCGGTTCCAATTAAAATTTTATTATTGTTAAAATTCCGGATAGATACTGGAGCGTAATTGCTAAAAATAAATTTCGTATTTAGGTCAGGAATAAATCGTACACCTTTGTCTAAAGTCGACACCCATAAATGTCCATTCTTGTCTTGCAATACATCCGACACGTTATTGCCTGATAGATAAAATGTTGGCAAAAGCACATTCGTATTTTTTTTATATTCAATAATGCCATCAGTAGTACTTAACCAAAACCCCTTATCGCCTCTACTTATATTTTGAATAAAATTAGGAGAGAGGATTTCGTTTGTTTTAAAAACACCATCGCGATACAATGCGGTAACTTTACTATATTTACTTATCAGAAGTAACTCACCACCAAAGTCTTGCATCATTACACCCGTAAGTATATTCTGTAAATGGTTAGGAAGCGCCACTTGCTTTATATTTTTAGGACTGCTTATAATGTGTAATTTATCGGTTAGAATATAAAAATGGGTGCTACTTCCATGTGTACAGTTAATTTTATTCGTTTCAAAAGGTATAACAAATATTTTAGTTAAACTTTCAATGCTATATACTGCAATTTCTTTATTTTCAACAACATATAAATAATTATCTATTAATGCAAAATGAAAAAAACCGACTCCAGTATTTTGCTTTAACTGACTAACTTTACCATTTTCGACATACAGTATTTTCCCATCAAAATTACAATACCAAATACGTCCTGTTTTGTCTTGTTTAATGCCAGTACCCGATTTTGAAGAGGTGTGATTCGTTTCGAAAGTCAAAAACTGGCCGCCATCGTACCTACACAATCCAAACGAACCGCTAAACCACATAAAGCCTTTCGCATCCTGAAACATATCGTACACCGTATTAGATGGTAGCCCTTTGGACCTATCGATACGGTAATAAAACGGATCCTGCGAAAAAATATTCGAAGTATAAACAAGAAATAATATGAGGTAAAACTTTTTCAAGGTTGCAAATGTACAAAATTATCGGGCAACATAAAACGAAGTTTACAAAACAGGCTTTTCAGTTTAGCAAAGCTTTGCAAATTGACTTTCGTAAACCGAAAACGGCATTTGGTAAATTTAATATAAAAATGAAACGATAACAATCTAATTTTGCAGCATAACAATATTCATCATTCATCAATAAAAATATGAAAGCAAAATTACTCTCAATGGCCATATTATTAATGGCTACTGTTTTCGCGACGAAAGCAGCTACTTTGTGGGCACCAGTAACAGGCCCTTTAAATATTACTTTAATAACAAACAATTCTGTTAGTTTTTCATTTACAATTACATTAAATGGTGGTGGCAAAGCCAATACTTACATTCAGCACAACACTTCTAATAATTGGTTATCACCCATTGCAACTACTAAGGTTGGAGCTCCAACAAGCACTACAACTTTTCAAACTACTGTGGGCGGGCTTTTACCTGGCACAACTTATTATTTTAGATATTATTCTGCGAACTCTGATGGTTCTACAAATTCTCAAGTAGTAACGGCTACCACTACAAACCCTCAATCGAATTTGCCACCAATTATAAGCAATATAAATGTAACTGATGTTAAGGACACGAAAGCAACCGTAAACTTTACACTTGATGCCCAAAATAATGGAATGGTGAGTTACAACGTAAAATACTCAACCGACCAAAATTTTGGAACAGGCAATGGTATTATAGGCGGACTAACGACAACAAAAACTTCGGCAGGGGGAACTATAGCTGAAACTGTTACGGGACTAACTGCAAGCACACTATTTTATTACAAAATTATAGCAGCGAGTGGTACCACAAATGTTTTACAAACCGAATCGGCAGTGGGTAATTTTACAACAACTGCTACGCAACCAGTAACGGCCATAGCCGAATTCAAATTCGACAATAGCTATGCAAGCGAACAAGGTAGTATTTTATTTGGGTCAAATCCAGGAACTTCATTTACAACCGACAGAGCAAATAATCCAAACAGCGCTGTAAACATTAACAATACAGGACTTTCGGCTACAATTTCAGGCTTACCTTATGGCTTGGCAAGTAGAACAATATCAGTTTGGGCAAAAACAAATGTGCAAAACTCTCAAATTAATTACATTTTCCATTATGGTAATTCGGCAAATGGTAATGGATTGGCATTTAGACCAACTACAATTTTATACTTTGCTAATGCCGGAGCTAACCTCGAAATTGCAAACACAAACGAGAATAATACTTGGGTACATTATGTTACTACTTACGATGGTACAACGGCCAATGTGTATAAAAATGGCGCTTTGTTTAGTTCGGGAGCAAAAACTTTTAATACAGTAAATAATTCCGATTTATTTAAACTTGGTATTTCGGAAGGAGGACAAATAGGTTATTTCAATGGTGCCATCGACGACCTGAAAATTTTCGACATAGAATTATCGGCTGCACAAGTACTATCCTTGTATCAAATCAACGCATTAACAAACATTAAAAATCTCAAATACAACAATTTGAACATAAGTATTTACCCAAATCCGGCTACCGAAAAAATTATTTTTGAAAACACATCCGAAACCACTCAAAAGGCAATTTACAATTTGCAGGGTGCAAAACTAATGGAAACACACGAAAACAGCATAGCGGTATCACATTTACCTTCGGGAATTTATATCGTTAAATTTACGCAAACTGATAACCAAATAGCTTATGGCAAATTTATGAAAAAATAATATTTTTGTTTATTCAGACTTCAATCTATTCTTTTTAGCATTTGTTTGTTTCAATTCCGAAGATTTTAATTTTGACGCCGACAGTCTGATCCGTTTTGGGTCAGACTGTTTTGCTCCAAAACGGTAACCCAAGCCCCATTCGATAAATTCAGCTTTTTGCAAATGCGTTTTTAATCCCAAAGACAGAAAAATATGATTTGTAAAAGCATATTGCAACGATGCGCGTGAGTAAAACCAACCATTCTCTTTTTCAATATTATAAGGGTAAATCATTGGTTTATTAAGTGTTGCAGTTTTAGCATCGTCGTATGGCTCCAGATTTTTTAGTGGATTATGAACGTACATTCCGAAATGCATACCTGCCGTAAATCGTCCGAACATTAATTCGGGACGAAGTGATACTCCCACCCTTATTTTATTTTCCCACTTATCTTCGGTTAAATAGGTAAATTCAAACTTTGTATTACCATTATAAACACCATCGTAAAAACCTTCCACGCCTATCCCCAACCGAATAGCATTTCCAAGTGGTCGATAAACAGCCATCACAAAGGAGCCTATGGGATATTGCTTGTCGTCCTTATAATACAATTCGCGCGCACCACCCGAAGCAATAAACTCATAACTGAATCGCTGTGGCAAATCGCGAATATGCTTGTGTCTTGGACGATAAGCATGCTTATAATAAAGCGTATAGCTTAATCCAGCACTTGCATTTATCATGTTTATACCCGAATTAGGTTGGTAGAAACTACCGTTCGAAGCATGATTCCACTGAAAATCGGAAACAAACGCAAAGCCTTTATCAATAGGAACAATAAAATTTACACCGCCAGCAAAATAAACATTTAAATGTGAGCCAATGGCGGCATTGCTTTTATCTAAATCAACACTTCCATCTGTTCTATATACAGTGGCATCATTAAATGTTTTTGTTAAATAACTTGCTCCAGCACCACCTTTCAAATTCATTACAAAACCACCGATATGAAACAATCTGAAACTCAAATACGGATAAGCCGCATACAAATTGCCTAACATTTCGGGATTTCCCAAATTGAGCGACACCAAGCCCAACCCAATCCGAGGATAACCAATGTATTGATGCCAATTTTGCTCACCCATTGTTTGCCATTCAACAGAAATTTCCACGCCTTTGGTTGGGTCTTTTACCAAATTTTGTAAATGTGTAGTATGTTTCAGTATGTTACCATACATATACTCTGCTCTTATAGCAAAATTATTTTTAGTTTGCGAATTTGCATTTAAACAAAAAACAAAAAAAATAAGTATTAAAAAAAACTTTTTCATTCAGGCTCTTTTTTGAAAGGCTTAAAAATTTGCTTATCTTTGAAGGCGCAAAGTTAAGAATAATGTACCAATATGCCAATATACCAATTTGAAAATAAAGCAATTTGAAAATGAGGTAATTTGCTAAGATAGTCAGACGAAATAAATCAGTAGAAATAAATTTTCAAATTGACAAATTTTCAAAATTTCAAATTAATTTTCATGTTTTCAATATTTAATAAAGAAATAAAATCGTTTTTCGGTTCGCTTACAGGTTATATTGTTGTGGGAATATTTCTAATTCTCACGAATCTTTTTTTGTGGGTAATTCCGGGCGAATATAATATTCCCGAATCGGGATATGCCAATGTAGATGGGCTTTTTACTATTGCGCCCTGGTTATTTTTGTTTCTTTGTCCTGCTATTGCAATGCGTGCTTTTGCCGAAGAAAAACAAAGTGGCACGTGGGAATTGATTATTACTAAACCACTTAGCTTGTGGCAAATTGTACTGGGAAAATACTTTGCAAGCGTCGTAGTTGTTCTTATTGCATTAATTCCTACCATATTAAATTATTTCGTTGTTTCGTATTTGGCCGAGCCGGTTGGTAATGTTGATGCAGGTGCATTTTGGGGCTCATTTATTGGCTTGGTATTTTTAGCTACGATTTTTACTGCCATAGGTATTTTTTCGTCATCGCTCTCAAACAATCAAGTCGTTTCGTTTGTTTTGGCGGTAGTTATTTCTTTTGCACTGTTTTATGGCTTCGATTTGCTTACTTCATTTTTTAGTGAAGGAAATACTATAGGATTCATCGAAAATGCAGGAATAAATGCTCATTATAAGTCGGTTAGCCGTGGCGTAATCGATTCGCGCGACATAGCTTACTTCTTAATCGTATCGTATTTGTTTTTACTTTTTACCGAACGAAAAATTTCAAAAAAATAAAACACATTTTATCACTAAACATTAATAATTAATCATTGAAAATGAAACGTCCACTTATATTAATTACCAACGACGATGGCGATACTGCCAATGGCATAAATATACTTACACGCTTAATGATGCAATTGGGCGATGTGGTTGTAATGGCACCCGATGGCCCACGTTCGGGACAATCGAACGCCATAACAGTTTCGCACCCATTACGTTATACAAAAATTGAAGAGCGCGAAGGTTTGGTACGCTACAAAAGCAACGGTACGCCCACCGATTGTGTAAAACTTGCTTTACACGACATACTCGAACGAAAACCCGATTTATTGGTTTCGGGAATCAATCACGGCTCAAATGCCGCTATTAATATAATTTATTCGGGAACAATGGGAGCCGTACTCGAAGGTTGCGAGAATGGGATTACATCCATCGGTTTTTCAATTTGCGACCACTCTTATAATGCCGATTTTAGCGATTTTGAAAAGTACATACTGCAAATAACGCAGGAAACGCTAAAAAACGGCTTACCTTATGGCACTTGCCTTAACGTAAATGCACCAAAAGGAGAAATTAAAGGAATAAAAATTGCACGTCAGTGTAAAGGAAATTGGACTGAAGAGTATGCAAAACGAACTGACCCTCAGGGGCGTGCATACTTTTGGCTGACTGGCTATTTTAAAAATCACGAACCCGAAGCACACGACACCGACGAATGGGCTTTGGCAAACGGATATATTTCGGTAGTGCCTTCAAAAATTGATTTAACCGATTATAACATGGTTAAATCGTTGCATAATTGGGAGTTGTAGATAGACTATACGGTCAAAGGTCTAAAGTCAAAAGACTATAATATGTAATTTAGACATTAGACTTTTGACATCAGACTTTTGACATTAGACATAAAGAAAATGAAATTTGAGATTGACAAGTTTAATAATTTTTGGTATGGATTTGTACCCGGACTTTTTTTGCCTCCATTATTTATATGGCTGTATCTGAATCAGTTTTCGCCTTTTGGAATTGACTTTATCGACACCATTAAATTACTATATCCGAGCACTTTATTAGGAAAAATACTATTGCTTTCGGCATTCCCAAATTTAGCGTTGTTGTTTGTATTTTACAAAACGGATACATTTAAGCTGGCTTCGGGAGTGTTGTCAGGTGGAATGCCTTATCTTATCAGCAGTTTTTTTATGCTCTAAAAAACTAACCTCTTTGGCGTTCTAACAAAATCATCATCATCAATCCCAATAAAATTCGCTCTTCCTCGCCGGTTTCAAATTCGGCTAATTTTTCGATGGTGAAAATGCGTCCAAAAAACGACGTTTCCTTTTTTAAACGTACTACAGGACTACCATCAGGACGTGTTACAATATAAGAAGGATGAAAAAGATAACCTGTCAACAAGCCCAAAAAAGGAATTTCGCCAAGCATTGAATCAAAAACTTTAGCCCACGGATTTTCTTCACGAACAGCTAAATCGAGTTGTTGCTTGTCGTCGTAAATTTCGTAATGTGCTTTCCAAAGCGATGCCCAACCTTTGCGCACAATGCGCCCTATATCGTAACTCTGACGGTTTGTGAACGTATATGTAGCCGTAAAATCAATCCAGCGATTGGCACGGATGGTATACATCAATTCCGAACGGCTTTCGTTGTTAAACACCTGAACCTCTTCAATTAATTTCAATAATTTTTGACGAACATACACGATGGTATTTCCAGCAGCATCTTGCGCCACAAAGTCGTTGCTTAATGTTCCAATTTTAAATGTAAGTTTTACAGGAAATTGATTTGCATTCATATTATAAGTAAAATTAAATGTTTTTTATCTAACTCGCAGTTTTTGACCTAATTGCAATAGTTTTTTCTCTTTTATACCATTTAATCGGCAAAGATTTTTAACACTTGTACCATTTCGAGCCGCAATACTTCCCAAATTATCGCCTTTACGCACGGTATAATATTTTGCTTGGGTTTGGGCTTTTTTAGCCTGAGCTACAGCCCTTTGATAGTGGAATGATTTAGCTTTTGTAATCAAATAGGTATCGCTATGAACTTTACCTGTATAAAAATTTATTAAACTTGCCGGATTAAATGCATTTCCTAAATATCGAATTTCGAAATGCAGATGCGGCCCTGTAGAGCGCCCTGTATTGCCGGCCAATGCAATCAATTCCCCACTTTTCACATTTTGGTCTAACTGAACTAACACTTGCGAAAGATGCGAATAAACTGTTTCGAGACCATTTTCGTGACGAATAACCACATAATGCCCATAGCCACGCGCCTCATAATCGATAATTCGAATGCGTCCCGAAAAAGCAGACACAACCGTATCGCCAATACTTACACGCAAATCGGTTCCATAAT
>Ga0247840_10005290_pt1 | contig 19557 bp, 24 predicted proteins | sample LaCruzMarch2015__FD_192404 | JGI IMG/M metagenome (GOLD analysis project Ga0247840, IMG submission 192404) | Freshwater microbial communities from meromictic Lake La Cruz, Castile-La Mancha, Spain - LaCruzMarch2015_17m | ecosystem: Environmental > Aquatic > Freshwater > Lake | place: Spain... | reverse complement strand
AGCAAGCGCACGGATGAGCAGAGGCTGGCCATGGTCGCCCAGCGGGCCGCCGAATTGATCGAACGCCTGGAGCCGGTGGTCAACCGACTACCCCTCCTGCGTGCCTTCGCTGATGAGCACGGTCTGCGCCTACCGGACAACGAACTCCAGCGTCGCCTCTGGGCTGCCCGCCGTGCCTCCCATGGGGAGATTGTCGGAGCTGGCCCTGGCGACGTGCTCAACGCTGCCCCACAGCGGTGGCTGTGGAAGGGGATCCTCCTTGCCGGCTGCCTCAACTTGTTGGTCGGCATGGCCAAGGCAGGGAAGACCAGCCTGCTGATCGCCATGATCTCCGCTTGGCATCGGGGGGCAACCGAATACCTGGGGCTGCCATTGATCGGCCCTTGCCCACCTGTCCTGGTGGTTGGTGTGGACATGGTCGAAGCCGATTGGGTTGGGATGCTTCGCGCTTTCCAACTGATGAGCTTCGATTGTCCCGCCATTCAGGCCCCGATTGTTCGCTTGTTTCACAAGGGGCAACCGCTCAACCTTGACCCCGAAGGAATCGAGAAGATCGAGGCCCACGCCCGTGAGCATCCAAACCTGCTGATCCTGCTGGACAGCTACGCGGAACTCACCCGAGGGATGGGCATTGCCGAGAAGGATTCGGACTTCGCCGAGCCGATCAGCGACCTGATGGAGGTGGTCACCCCCTATGGCTGCACCGTCGCCCTGCTCCATCACTCAGGGAAGGAGCGCGCCAGGGGAACCGCTGCCGAGGCATCGCGGGGAACCACGGCGTTACCGGCGATTGCTTCGCAGTGCATCAACCTCTTTCGGCCGGCGGCCAAGGATGCCAACGGCAGCGAAAACGACCCGCGTCGGATCATCACCACCGAGGGGCGAGGCGGAAAGGAGCAGCGATTGCTGATCGAGCGGGTCGGTGGGGATGGCGATGAGGACCGCACACCAGGCGACTGGATCAGCCATGGCTCATCCGATGCGGTGGAGCAGCAGCTCAAGGTTCAGGAGGTGGAGGACAACCTCAACGACCTTCAAGCCGAAAGCCTTGAAGTGGTCCGGGCGAGGTGGAAGGAGCAGGGAGAGAGATCAACGGCTGGCGACGTGGTCGATGTCCTCAGCATCAGGGGAGCCGACCCGGATTCAGCCATGCTCCGCCGGCTGAAGGGGCTGGCCAGGAGGCACCTGCTGGAATCCGACAAGGTCGCCACGTTGTCGGGGCACGAGCACCAGTTCTGGCCGGCTGGTGGCCATGACCGGCCTGCTGGCCCAGCTCCCTCCTGTGGCGAGGTTCCGACACCCCCCGCGCGTAAACACCCTGACACTGTCGGAAGTGTCGGAACCGTCAGAACCTCTACTGCCTGCCATCTAAGTGAGATGGTGTCGAATCTGTCGGAAGGTCCAGTGGTGGAGACGGTTCCGACACTTCCGACGCGTTCAGGGTGTCCCCGCGCGGGGAGTGTCGGAAGTGGCGATGTGCTGGCCCAGCAAGGTGGAGGTTCCGACACTCCGTTTTCGGGGCAGGGCCTCCCCTCGCCAGCCCCAGCAGGTGGGCTCCAGACCGCGACCGAGCTGGTGGACAACGCCCTGGATCAGCTCGGTCTGGCAACGGGGCTGGCTGCCGTTGCCCCTGTGCTCGATCACCTGAGGGAGCAGGGTCACACCCCCACCCGTAACCAAGTGGTCATCGCCATGCAGAGCATCACCGCCTCCGATGCCGAAGCCGACGACAACCAAACCAACCTGACCTTCGGGGTGGATTGATGACCGCCCAACACCAACTTCGACATTCCCAACCCATCAACAACCCGATCATCGCCATGTCAACTTCTACTTACCAAACGAAAGACATCGATCCCATCAATTCAGGTGGCGATCAAGTGGGATCAAAGTCTCAAGCCAGAATGCTCCCCCCGCTTTCGTTCGGGACAGAATCAGGCCCGCAGCCCCTCTCGCCGGAAGCGCAGGCATTGGCCCAGGAGATCTACGACCAACTCCTGGAGCGGGGGCCGCTCACCTTCGCGGCGCTCCGTGCCATCGATGGCTTCGAGGGCGATGAAGGCGACCTCGGGCTTTCCGATCTGAACGTCCTGATCTGGCCGAACGTCACACAAAACACACATGAAGCGATTACGGCGCTCATTTACTCGAAGGTGGTGGCCACGGAGCTTTGCCATCCAAGTTCGTACCTCTTTGACGGCGCGTGGATCCCCGACCTCCCCCGCTTCCGTGGCGAGCCGCCAGCCAAGGGGTTCAAGAAGCTGCACTGGGCTCCAACTCGATTGCGGATCATCGCCTGAAGTCGCCCCTGGCAGCCCCCAGCCGGCTGATCCCCCATCCCAGTCACCGGCATGCCCTGGACCCGGTTGCAGGGGCATGGAAGCCCACTGGGGGAGCAGCAGGTGGAGGCCGCCATGCCCACCAGCCCCAGCCCCCTGGTCACCACCACCTGAATCCCAACCGCTAATAGCTTGCTGAAAAACCCGCCCACCTCTGCGAAAATGGGCCAACTGCCCTATTCGTTGATGCGAGGCCAACTGGCTGGGGACGGGTGGTGCTGCCCACGCCCTCGCGCGCAAGTACCCCAACGCCGACCGGGAGTGGGCCTGGCAATGGGTCTTCCCTCAGAGCAAGCGATGGAGAGACCAGGCCAGTGGGCAACAGGGGCGCCACCACCTGGATGGCTCGATCGTTCAAAAAGAGGTTCGGCGGGCCGTGGTGGCCTCTGGGATGGCCAAGCCGGTGAGCTGCCACACCTTCCGACACTCTTTCGCCACCCACCTGCTGGAGAGAGGCGCGGACATCCGCACCATGCAGGAATTGCTCGGCCACAGCGATGTACGAACCACCATGATCTACACCCATGTTCTGAACCGGGGGCCCCTCGGCGTACGGAGCCCCGCCGATCTGCTCTGAGGGGCCATGAGCACCCTTGAGGGTGCATCTCAGTTCAGGAGATGCTGGCCAGCACGGCAGCCCATGTGGCCAGGAAGAACTTCAAGGCAATGGATCTGGGCTGATGGTCCTCAGCGTCGCGGCAACTTAGGTGGCGATGTCAGTCCATGAGGATCTCCCAGGGCGGCCGGGACAACACCGTCCATTGATGGGGGACCGTTCACAGCCCCAGGATCGGCGTGCATCTCAGTTCCGTTATGCACTCGCCCTCAGGCAGATAATTGCGGCAGAATCACCATGTCAACAGGGTTTCTCCAATTACCATGGCGGAGATGGGGTTGCATAGGCGGCGTTCTCAGCCGGGGGGTGAGTGGATAACGGAACCGCCTATTTAGATGTTAGCCGCACTGAAGCGGCAGATGCTTTCCGATCGATGGAGCGATGACGAAGCCAGGAGAAGATTCTGGCATGCTAGAAAGGCATGAGTTGTAACTTCATTTAATGGCCAGGAGGCATTCAGTTCCAATTGGCGTATTAAATATCGCGATGCATGCACCGCATTCAAAAACGCGCTATGTGGAGCTGATTCAAGCACTTTATCGGCTTGGCAAGCCAATTCGCACTCGCGGCACATCAGGAGCCTTACTGGGAAAGATTTATGCTGAGTCTGAAACGGAATCCGAAGATGCGGTAATCGGCGAGCTTTATACATTCTTATATCTTGATCCGAATGAACCTTGGTTTAATCTTCAGCGCAACGAAGAAGCAGTCGACGATGAACTTAATGAACTAAAGATACCACCACACCTGAAGCCGCACCTTGCGCGATTTCTGTTCGTCTTCCTTGCGGACAGTCATAGGATGTACATCCAGCTGAAGACGGGCCAAAGATCCCTGAGCATCAATGCAGCGGCTCTAGCGATGAAGACGCTACTTGCTGATGAGCGGATGAAAGATTTTGGGACTGTTGAAGTTACCGTAGAGCCAGAACGTAATTCAGTTCAAAAAATACTCGGCATGGATTTCTTGCACTCCCTACGCATCGAGCTCGTGCGGCCAAACCCAGATGATCATCAAGATGACGAGAAGCGTCTTCTTGAGGAACTCTCGAAAAGGCATGCACGAAAGATGAAATACGAATTAACTTCAGAGCGTCATGAGCCTCTAAAAGTCGACGAAGAGATCAAGACCCTTGCAAGAGTTGCCTCATCTAACGGGTACGTCATGGGCTCTGGAAGAGATGTAAATGATACCCCTGTGGAGCATTCAACAAGGGACACTCCATTTATTGAAAGGCCAACCTACGATCCAAAAGAATCCACGCTGAAACGATTTCTACTTGACCAAGCACGACGAATTAGCAGCCACTTCGCCACATAACTAGATGATCAAATGCATAATGAGGTGGTTACATTCATACCACGAACAGACTCTGGCTGGGCCAATTGAAATCTTTGATAGATACTGGAAAGCCTATGGCAGGGGCAAAGCACTCTTAGCGTCATTGTATCTTCATCTAGCAGTTGTTTTGCTGGTAGTCACATCACATTATTGGCTGTTTGAGAAATGGTGGGAACAGCCATTAGCAGTCATCCCGAACTTATTGGGGTTTTCTCTTGGAGGTTTTGCCGTTTTTGTAGGATTGTCAGACGAAGGGTTTCGCGCATGGCTCTCCACCACAACAAATAAGCAACAAACCTCTGCATTTCTTTCAGTAAGCTCGACGTTTGTCCATTTTATAGTTGTCCAAGCTGCTTCTCTATTGCTGGCAATTCTTGCTAGGTCTTTGGATTTTAAGTATGAATGGCCTGATTCATTAGCAACATTGGTCCGATTGGGCACAGTTTTCTTCTCGGGCTTTGGGTACTTGATTTTTTTGTACGCAATTACCAGCATGCTGGCTGCAACAATGTCACTATTTAGGGTTGTTTCTTGGTATCAGTCTTACCATGCATCACACCATGATCACGACGATGCATGAGGCAAACATGTCCATGTGGTTGACGGACCGCTAGATTAACGGCACTGCGTTGATCAGATTCTCTACTGACAGAATTGCGTGCCTGGATAGGTCGGCTAACAGCCAGATTCAGAAGACGGGGCAACAGTTATTCGTTTTGTGCAGGACGCCCTTACCCGCTTCTGATCTGGAGCGTTAGCCGACACGAGGCGTACTGGAAATGCTCGAGACCTTAGTTGGATTGATCGCCGCCGCACTGGGCTATGGCGCGAAATCAGTCTTCGATGCCTGGACTGACAAGAAGAAGGAGCTAGAGCTTGAGGCTTGGAAGCTCAAGGTAGGGACCCTCCAGCAGCGACTGTCTGACTTCTACTGGCCCCTCTACCTCCGCCTGCAACGCGACAATGTTGTGTGGAGGCGAATCCTCGACCGGGGGGACGACGATGACACCAAGCGAAGGATCGCGCACGAGATCGAGGAAGGCGTCATCTTGCCAAATCACCGAGAAGCGGTTTCGATCATTGAGCGCGGAATCCACGTCGCCGCAATCGACCCCGAGTTCGAGGTTGAAATGTTGAAATACCTACGCCACGTGGCCGTGTACACCTCGGCGCGGGCAGCCGGGTTGGACGTCGATCCTATAGCCCTCAACGAACCATGGCCGCGGGAGTTCTTTCCGATGGTCGAGTCGCGACTTGCTCGTTATCAGAAGGAGCTACTTGAGCTTCTTCGGGAACAAGGTGTCGGCTAACAACGGCATGAAGCCGACGCCGCAAAGGGGCGCGGCTGATGCCGAACGTTATGCAATGCCCAGTTTGGTATAATCTGATTGCAAGGGGTAACTTGAGGGAAACACGTGTCGATCACAATCAGCTTCTTCAATAACAAGGGCGGCGTTGGCAAAACCACGTTCCTCTTTCATGTGTCACATCGGATTGCCGAATTAGGGAAAACTGTGCTGATGGTCGACTGCGACAGCCAGTACAACCTTACAGCATATTCGCTAGCGGATCCGGTAATTGACCAAGCGTGGAAGCCCGAAGGGAACAGTATTTATCGGCAGATCGAACCAGTTGATCGAACGATTGGCGATATTCGCAATCGCGCAGCTACAAGGATCTCGGATCTCCTCTACATCATCCCCGGCGATCTATCTCTCAGCGGATTTGAAGACCGGCTTGGCGACACCTGGAATGCGGCCAAGGGTGGCAGTGAAGCCGCTCTTCGGGCACAATCGGCAATCCATCGTGTCATTAAGCAGGCTACCCATAAAGCCAATGCAGATATTGTATTACTTGACTTAGGGCCTAACCTTGGGGCCATCAATCGTGCAGTCCTTGGTGGAAGCGACTTTATCGTCAGCCCAGTATCTCCCGATCTCTTTTCCATTCGCGGAACAGAAAATCTTGGCAATAAACTCGTCACATGGCGCAGTGAATGGGATCAATGCAACGCGGCTTGGCAGGGTAATGACTTGCCTATCCCGCTCGGGAGGCCAAAGTTTGTTGGATACGTTACACAGCAACATAACATTCGTAACAACGCTGCGGGGATGACACAAGGATGGCAGATCTTCGGGAGCCAAGTCGAAGAGGCAATTCAAGAAAATATAATTTCAAAGCTTACCCCTCTCGATCAGATCATTAATGCCGCGACGGGAACATTCAATCTAGGAATGATTCCTAATCTTCACAGTCTGATACCGTATTCCCAAGATGCACGTAAGCCCGTTTTCCAGTGCACTTCTACTGATGGTCTAAGAGGTGCCCATATAGGCAAAGCCAGAGATAGTCGGGGATACTTCGATCCAGTAGCAAAACTACTGGTCAAAATGGCATAACAGGCCCCTCGAGTGGACAGGCCACCACCAACTCTCTGCTACGCCGCCTTCAGCTCCTCGCCTGCCACTCAGGGACAACGTTATACGGACTAATGAAGGTGAGCTTGGCATGATGCGGATTACACCACTTGCTCCTCAAGAACTCTTGCCTTTCTTCCGATTGCAAAATCTGTGCGCGAGCTGAGCATTCTCTGGTACGGTTTCACCTCCCTGCGAAAATGGATGAATGTGGTCGACTTCGCAATCATCGATTGAGTGAATAGTCTGACTGCATATTGCACAAGTTTGACTTTGACTATACATCTTGCCCTTCAGTTCATAAGGGAAAAGCCGAGCCTGCTTCTCAGTGCCAACGAGTACACGATCCAAGGCCGCCTTCCATGCCTGGAACCGATACTTAACTCTTGAGCGATCGTTTGTTGCAGCCGTAATGGAGTCCCTAAACTCATCGTCGTTAACGCACAAGTCAATGAGCGCGCTTCGGATAGAGTCGCTGGCATGAATCACTCTGCCTTTATCAAACTGTGTAAAGCCCCACATGATTACGTCATAAAGGGCCCTGTTGACAGTTCGTTCCCATCGGCCGTCCACACCTCTCTCCGTGCCTGGCGAATACCTTCTGAAAGCATTCTCGCCGAATACGGTAAATGTCAAGTCAGAAGCATGCTTAAAAATGTCCGTAAACTTCCTTTCTTTCTCGGCAGAAATATGCTTGCTGTAGTCATTCATAAAATCATTCAGAAATGACTTAATTCCGCCCGGAAAGTTAATATAGGTACGTTCGTAGAATGCAAGAAATCGTAGCGCTAGCTCTGCATCAAGCATTCGCTCGAGTAGCGTCTCCGAAGCAATAGCCTTGCGGAAGCTTGAATATTCAGTGAGCTCACGGAGGAGATCATTAAATCTTCCACGATAGATACAGTTCCTAAGCTCCTGTGCATTCAGTGAAACTGAGCCACTGTTAAGGCGTTCAAATATCTCAAACTTGACATTTGGGTCAGATGAGGCACCAATTTTGATTATTGTCATGTCATATCTTAAAATCTTCGTCTTGTATAGGTCCTCTAGATCTGAGAAAAGCTTTCCATTTAAGTCGCTCAAGATCTTTAGGTGCTTAAGCCTAAACGGACGGCTATTTCGAGGGAACTGACCTTTGACATACCCGAAAAGAGTGAGCAATCTTTGCTGCCCATCGATAACTACCTCTTTGTTGGTCTCGGCCTCTTCTGCAGTGTAGATAAGTGGCAGAGGAACATTGAGAAGTACAGATTCAACTAGGCGAGATGCCTTTGCTAGATCCCATACATATCCTCGCTGGAAGGAAGGTCGAGGGTCAAGCTCATGGTTGATGTAATCAGAGTTAAGGTCTCGAACCCTCCGGGTTGAAGTGCTGAAAAGCATCGGCTGGAATGCGCCGACTACTGTTGGTTCGTCTTCGGTCTCTTGATCTTCGAAAGAATAGCCACTCGTATTACGTTCTTCCGTTTCCTCGATATCTTCATCATGGCTGTCTAGGGTTTCTGCCGGCATGGTCAAGCTAGGCGGACACTATTGAGTGCGAATGTTACCGCATCTTGGACGAGAGTGGTGTTATGGTCCGCATTGGCAAGGCTTCTGCATTTCACCTGGCCGTGATTGCTGATGGCTATTGACCCGTATAACAAGCCCCTCGAGTGGAGAGGCCACCACAGGATTCCTTCTAGCGCTCTAAAGTCCTTGCCTGCCACTCAGGGGCAGCGTTATGTCGCCAATACTCAAAGACAGTAACCTCTTTTCCGCCCACATTAGTTCCATCCTCAACAACGAATGGGAGTGCTTTAAATGCAATCTGGCTGGCTCAGCAGCTCACCGATCGACGCCATCATCACCGCCTGAAAATGGCCCCGGAATCATCCTGTCCAACTGGCGTACCTGTCTTCCCTGCAGGTACGCGGTTGCATCATCAACCCTTGCAGCCACTGTGGTTGTAAACCAGAAAATGGGCCAATCTGGTCCCGAAACCCTTGTTTGGACAGAAAACGGCGGCAGACTGGACCGAAATCAGGCTGCGGACGACTCCAATGCAAGTTCTCGACGCTGCCCAGCTCGCCGCCCTCGATGCTCCAGCCTTCGATCGCGACCAGCCAACGTCCAAGGGCTGGCGGATCGGCGGGGAACGGCCGCCGCTGCCGGTGTTCGATGACCTGGAGCAGGAAGCCGACCCCGATGCCGAGTCACCTGCACCGGCCACCGCTGGGCCTGCCCTGCCCCGCCTCGATGAAGGAACCAGCCGGCTGCTGCCTGGCCCTGATGCCCTGGTGGCCTTCACCGAGCTGACCGGCGGGGGTGAGCCGTTCCCCCGCACACCAGCCGCATGGGAGGCCCTCACCGTCACCAGCCAGATGGCACTCCGCCAGGGTTTCCCCGCCCTCGCCGAGCACTTCGAAGCCACGCCCGATCACCTGCCCGCCTCTGTGGAGGCCCGGCTGGAGCGGGCCAAGGAAACCGGCGATCTGAGCATCCTCCGGGATGACGTCGATGCCCTAGGAAGGGCCGGCTATGGGTCGGTGGTCCAGCAGATCCGGGAGGGGAGCCGATCTGCCCTGGCCGCCACCTGGCTGGAGAACAAGGCCGCCCGCGCCGCCGCTGCAGCCGCTGATGCCCCCCGCCGGGCAGCCGAAGCCCAGGCCACCCGTGAGGCCCTCGCCAAAAGCGAACGCCGCCGGGCCCTTCAAGCTCACATCGCTGGGGCTGGTGGGCTGGAGGCGGCCCGATGGTGAGCACCCTGGTGGGCACCGACAGGCCTGAGGCCTTCGACGAATACGTCTTGCGCGGCCCTGAAGCAGAACCGGAGTGTCAGCTCCGAGCCGCGATCAGCCGAGCCCTGCTGGCCACCCGCGACTACGGACCCGGCCCATGGCTGAACCCCGAAGGCAAGAAGCGCGCCAGAGGGCTCTACGACCGCCTGGAGCAGGTGTTGCAACGGGATGGCTTGTTCCAAGCGCTCGATCTGATGGACGCCCTCCTGGAGCGCGCTGGCATCACCCCAGCGACCCTGCCTGATCTGAGGCCCCCACGATGGGAGGACCGATGAGCCCGGCACCCGCCAGCTTCGTTTGCCAGGCCGTGGTGGATTCGATCCGGGGCCGCCGTAACGCCTTGGCTGGAACGGTCCGATCGGTGTTGCTGCAGGCCGAGGCCCTGGTGCCGCCGCCATCGGAGCGCGTCCATGCCCGTTGAACTGATGCCCGACGGTTCGCTCATGGATATACCCCGTGTCGCCAACGTGCTGGTTAGCTACCCGATCACCCCCGACACGTTGCCCGGCATGGTGAGACTATTCCACGGCTCACTAGTCGTTTTACAGCGAGGAATGCTTCTGGCAGCTATCGATAGGGAGTTCGATCATGATGGGCCAGCATAATCACCCACGCTGCACGAAAGCAGACCTTGAAGCAAGAGTAACTATCGTTTTGAAGTGGATCTCAGAGGGTAAACCTCGACCCTTTATGGTTCGGGAAGCTTCGGAACTGTGGCAGGTAAGTGAAAGGCAGTTCGAGAATTACTATGCGAAAGCAGCAGCAGAGATCAAGCAGTACATCAACCGGGAACGGATAGAGTACGCCGCTGAATATGTCTTCAAGCTGGAATCATTGGCAGCAATGGCCATAGCCGCCGGGCAATTCTCCGCTGCTGCTGCGGCCATGGCCCTGGCAGGGAAGGCCACCGGAGTTGCAGGTCCACCCGGTGTTCGCCACTGACCACCAGCCCCCCTTGACCATCCCTACCCATGGCCCGCACCACCTTGAACCCCCGATCAGTCCTGAACGCCGCCGGTAGCGGCAGCGTCCTGTATCCGCCCCCTGATGGCCCAGCCGTCGAGCTGGTGGCGCCAGAACCCCTGGCCTTGAGTCCGTTCAACTGGTCCCACCTGTTCAAGGTGATCGGGGCACCCCCTCGCCGGGAGCCATGCCCACCTGGAACGGAACGGCGCACCATCGACGGCTGGGGGATCGACTGGGGTGGGGCGCACGGCGTTGACCTGTTCCGTCTCTACGGCACGTTGTTCGAAACCGGCGTCGGCGTTCCACCATGGGCCCCGGATCATGGGGAAGCCGATCAGTTCAGCAGGATCCTGTATTCCGAGCGCGAGTTGCTGATGATGGCTAATGTCGCCACTTCAGCAGCGATCCTGGCGGGTCTGGACTGGGGCTGGCGCAGTCGTCAGTCGTTTTTCATCTGAGGATGTCGGTGTTATCACACAAGTCAAACACTATTTTAGCGATGTAGTTTTCTGCTGGATAATATGCGCTCCATGTGTTGCCGTTCCGCAAGCTCACCCTGAGCATGTGGCAATCAACCGCAATGGCATTGGCGACCCCTCGTGCATCGGCGACCCGCATTCCATTCGGTTGAAGCTTCCAAAGACCCCATGCAACTCGCAGGCTTCCATAGGTCCGCCAATCAGGCGGAATGGACGGAGTTTGGGGTTCATTGAAGCCAGCGGTACCCAGGCGATCCTTGGGCCCACGCACCACCACGTCGCGGCATTCAGAACTGTGTAGGGCACCGGCCAAGCAGGCTCTGCGATGGGCGATCGGATCACCCGGCTGAAGTGCTGCGGCCGATCGGACCCTGGCCCGCTCAGCCGGACTGACGGTTCCATCCAGGACCAGTTGATCCAGGGCCCGGTCAAAGGACTGGGGTGCCGACTGCCGCAGCTGGCTGGGATCGGGGCGTCGGATGGCCGGAGGATCACTGGCCACGGGCTGGATGGTGCGGGACGCCGGGGCCGGTGGCAGGGAGGCCGGCGGTGTGGCCGCCCATGGTCCCAAGGTGGCGGGTGCCGTGAGGGCAGGCTTCGCCTCGGCTGGAGCCGGCGCCGGTGCAGCGGCCGGTTCCCGCAGCTCCGCCAAGGAGCCTGCTTTTGGTTGACGGCCGAACCGGGGCAACTCCGGCCAGCTCAGCCCGCCACTGCCCACCGGGTTGAGACCCAGCACCAGGCGGTTGCGAACCGGCGCCGCATTGGCCACGCGGATCTGGGTGCCCGCCACGAGCCCAGCGGCCTGCAGACCAGGGTTCAGCTCCAACAAATCCTGGAGGCTCATGCCATAGCGCAGGGCAAGCTTGCGAAGATTGTCTCCGAGGCGGACAACGCCGGTGGATTCCAAAGGAGGAGGCGTGGTCAGAGGGGCACTTCGGCGAAGCTCGGCCCCATCCAGGGAGGCGAGCTGGCGAGCCCGCTCCGCCTTTCCCGCTGGCAAGACCACCCAATCACCGCCCTTGAGGCGGTGGTCAGCCTCGACGGCGTTCAGTTCAGCCAAGGCCGCAGGCTGGATCTTGAGCTGGGAAGCCAGGTCCTCGATGCTGATGCCGAAACGCACCTTGGCCCAGAGTTTTGTTGGCTTCGCATCGGGAAGCGCTGCTGGCTCCAGCCCTATAGGAATTGGAGCTGGAGCTGGAGCTGCAGCAGGCTCCCTTAGCTCCGCGAGCCAAGTGCTGGGGGGTTGTGAGAGCAATTCAGCATTGCAAGGGGCTCCCGCCGCCAACAGGGTTCCAAGGCTGAACAACGGTCGAAAGTTCATCAGTCGCTACCGTTGAAGCAGATTGGGCGATCTGGCTTCTACGGGTCTGAGGAAACCCGGTAACGGGGACTTTAGAGCTGTTGGCGATATGTGTTGGCTGGGGCTTGCCTCCCGCCTCGCAAGGCCACTGCAGCTGGCTCCCTGTGCCTTCTAGAGCCCTGCTTGGCTGATGCTGGGTGGAAGTGGGCCAACACGACGCCCATGGGGCCGCCGGGGCTGGTGATAGATGCGGCGCTGGCTGCCGTGATCAGGGGGACCAAGGATTGGCAGCGGCGCAACCGCCCGGTATTCATCTGACGGCGATGCTCGGCTGGTTCGCCCGCTCGTAGGCGGCCCCGACCGCATCCGGCTGGAATCGGGCATAGGAGGCCAGATGAACCTCGATGGTGTGACCCATCGCGGTGGCGATCTGAGCGATCGGAAGCCCCGCCCCATGGCTGGACTTCGCGTATCGATGCCGGAAGCTGTACGCCGTCAGGGCACCGCCCATGGAGGCCACTTCGCGCTCAAGCGATCTCCACATCGGCTGGCGCTTCAGGAAGTCGCGCAGGACCAGACCGCCCTGGCCTTGAGCTCTCAGGGAGGGGAGATCTTCGCCGATGACAAGCCGCTGGGCCAGGCGCCAGTCCACCGGGCTGCCGTCCAGATCGCGCAGAAGTAGGGGGTGCAGCGATCGTGGATTGGTGTGACGGCCTGGCCCGGCTGCCTTGCGGTAGGCGCAGAAGATGCCGCCATCAATCGGGTGAAGGTGCCTGAGTTCCTCCGGCCGGAGCCCATAGGTGGCCAGCAACTGCAGAGCAAAACGCCACCGCTCACCAGCAGGCGTAGCCGGCATCGCATCGACCAACCGCAGGATCTGCGCATCGGACAAGGGCCAACCGACTCGTTTCGGGATTCGAGCTTCCCTGGCTGGCGGCGGCGGTTGCCATGCTCGGCCGAACCCATGCCGGGCCACCGCGTAGGACAAGAAGCTGGCCAGGGATTGGCGGGCGACCTGCCTGGAACTGCTGCCCGGCTTCCAACTGCTCAACACCAAATCGGATAACGCCTGAGCATCAGCAGGTGGGCGCCGTGATGCCATGGCCTTCACGGCGGCGGCAAGGACCGGCGCGTACTTCCTCGCCCAGGTGGTGGAGCTGGTGATGCCTTGGACCTCGATGCGTTGATGACGAAATGCGTCCACGGCGCCGTGCCAATCCATGACGGCATGGCTGGATCGGCCTTCAGCTTGCTGCGCAGCGGCCGCCAGGGAGGTGTCATAAAGCTTGACGATCATCCCGATGCGGTTCAGCGCACCGACCTGGGCTGCCGCCTCCCATCGATAGGGAAGGACGGTCGATTGATTGCGGGGCGGTGTCCCCGGAGCGCCGGCCTCCCGCACCTGTAGGCGCACCTTGCCCTTGTGTTCGGTGACGGTCCAGCCTGACGGCACGGCGGCCTTCACGGCTTCACGGAAACCCGGTTCCCAGCGGTTTGCTGATGGCATGGCTTCACACGGCGTGTGAGATCTGTGTGAAATCTGCCCATTTCTACCGGATTCTGCCGAATCCTGCCAAACGTAGAAACCAGTCAAGAAGCGGGTTCAGCACTGAATTCTCCTGTCTGAGACTGGGGTCACGTTCTTCCTGTCGGAGGAACTGGGCCTGAACCTGTTCGCCTCGCGGCCAGGCTGCAGCAGCTGAAGATCCCCTGCCCACAAAGAGCCTCAGCCCGCCATCGCGCCGCCAAGCCGCTCGGCCACGGTGTTCACGTCCTTGTCACCGCGGCCCGAGAGATTGATCACCACCTCGGTGCCCGGGGCCAGGGTGGGGCAGAGCTGCTCCAGCCAGGCAAAGGCATGGGCGGTTTCCAGGGCCGGGATGATGCCCTCCAGCCGGCTCACCCGCTGCAGGGCCTCGAGCGCCTCTTCGTCGGTGACGGCGGCGTACTCGGCCCGGCCCAGCTCCTTGAGGTAGCTGTGCTCAGGGCCCACCCCAGGGTAATCCAGGCCGGCGCTGATCGAGTGGGCCTCCTGCACCTGGCCCTCGGCATCCTGGAGCAGCAGGCTCATCGCCCCGTGCAGCACGCCGATGCGGCCCTCGGTGATCGTGGCGGCGTGGCGGCCCGTGGCCACCCCATCACCGGCGGCCTCTACACCGATCAGGCGCACGGAGATGTCTTCCACGAAGGGATGGAACAGGCCCATGGCGTTGGAGCCGCCGCCCACGCAGGCGAGCAGCACATCCGGCAAGCGGCCGAAGGCCTCGGCGCACTGGCGTTTGGCCTCCTGGCCGATCACGGCATGGAAATCGCGCACCAGCATCGGGTAGGGGTGGGGGCCCGCCACCGAACCGAGGATGTAATGGGTGCTCTCCACGTTGGTCACCCAGTCGCGGATGGCTTCGCTGGTGGCATCCTTGAGGGTGGCGGTGCCGGCGGTGACCGGCTGCACCGTGGCACCGAGCAGCCGCATGCGGAACACGTTCAGGGCCTGGCGGCGCATGTCTTCCGCGCCCATGTAGACCACGCACTCCAGGCCGAACCGGGCGCAGACCGTGGCGGTGGCAACCCCGTGCTGACCGGCGCCGGTTTCGGCGATGATCCGCCGCTTGCCCATGCGCAGGGCCAGCAGCGCCTGGCCTAGGGCGTTGTTGATCTTGTGGGCGCCGGTGTGGTTGAGGTCTTCCCGCTTCAGCCAGAGGCGCGGGCCACCCTCGGGGCGGCGGTAGTGCTCGCTGAGGCGCTCGGCTTCATAGAGCGGCGTGGGCCGACCCACGTAGGTGCGCAGCAGGTGATCGAGACGCTCGGTGAAAACAGGATCGGCCCAGGCCTCAGCGGCGGCCGCTTCCAGCTCGGCCAGGGCGGGCATCAGGGTCTCCGGCACGTACTGGCCGCCAAAGCGCCCGAAGCGACCCAGGGCATTCGGGCGGGCCGAGAGCGCCAGGGTGGCGGGATCGGGCGAGCGCGGGGGGAGGGTGCTGGTCACCGATGGCTGGGCACAGTTCACCCAGCCTAGGAAGGGGGGCTGCTGCATCCACCCGGCTTGCGCTGTGATGGAGGGAGACGCGGCATCGAACGGGATGGGCAAGGGAGGTTGGCGGGAGTTCAGCGGGGCTGAGAGCCTGGAGCGGCCCACGGGCCCGGCCCCAGCGGCCACCCCCCGCGGCCAGCAGCGGGTGCGGGTGCAGCGCACCAAGGCGGGCAAAGGGGGCAAGCTGGTGACCGCGATCACCGGCCTGGAGGGCAGCGACGCCGAGGCCAAGGCCTTGCTCAAACGGCTCAAGGCGGTGGCCGGCACTGGCGGCACCCTCAAAGGCGGCGTCATCGAGCTGCAGGGGGATCAGGTGGCCACCTGCCTGGAAACCCTTACAGCGGAAGGCTTCCGACCGAAGCAGGCTGGGGGCTGAAGTCGCTGCCCTCGACGGGCCAACTCCACATCCGCTGGCACCACGTCGGGATCCAGCAACTCGACAAACGCCTCCACAGCTCCCTGCACAGCCCTGCAGCGGGCCACCACCAGCTGTTCCAGGAGCGTGCCGGACGATGTCAGCACCACCTCAGCGTCTTCCGACTGGCGCAGGAGCTGCTGCCAGCCTGGCTCGCTCTGAACGCTGCAGAGCATCACGGCGGTGTCAGGAATCTTGCCGGCATGCCAGCGGTGTCGTCGAGGGACTCCGGCGTGAATCGCCCGCGCCTGGGCGCAGGCCTGCAGTTGCAGAGCAATGAGTTTGATGCTGGAGCCGCTGCAAACGCCACAGCCGACGCTGCCGCCGCAACTGCTGCTCAATCGCCTTGCGCACAATCTCCGTGGAGCCTCGTCCGGCGAGCTGCCGCAACTGCCCCAGCAGCTCCTCCACCCGGGATTGCTTGATGTTGACGGCAATTCAACCTTCACAGGATAGAAAACGATTCAACCAAGTTCCTCTGGAGCCGGGCCGAAATCCAGGTGCATCCAGAAGCATCGGCTCACGCGGGGGGAAGGCGCTCCAGCTGGCTGGGGATCCCATGGGAACCGCCGGGGAGGGTGTGGCGGGAGCGGGGGCCGCTCCAGGAGGCGATGTAGTGGTGGGCCTCGGGATCGAGCTGGCGGGCCCCGGCGAAATTGGCGTTTTCCACGATGGCGCCGGTGCCGTTGCCGCTTTCGTGCTCCACGGGACCGATCGAACCGTGGGGGGTGGCGCTCTGGGGGTGGCCGTAGAAGAAGCGGGCGCCTTCCAGTCGTGCCCCTTCCAGGTTGGCGCCGCCCAGGTCGGCGCCGGCGAAGTTGGCTTCCCTCAGGTCGGCCCCCACAAAGGATGTGCCGCGCAGATCGGCGCCATTGAAGTCGACGCCGCGCAGATCGGTGTCGGAGAGATCCATGCCCTTCAGCATCCGGTTCAACCGGATCACGGGAACGCCGTTCAGCCGGTCCTCCTCATAGTTGCCCTCCCCATCGAGGATGGCCCGGCCGAGGCGGTGGTCACGGCGCAGGGGGCTGAGCAGCCGGGCATGGGCGAGAAACCGCAGGATGCGGGCCTGGCCTTCGCGGTCGATGCTGCTGAGAACGGCGGCCAGCCGGCCTTCGGCCAGCATCCGTTCGAGGGGCCAGTCCTCCAGCAGCCCTTCCTCGTCGATGATCATCTCGGAGATGCCATGGATGAAGCTGTCGATCGTCTGGGCCTGGGTGATTCGGTTCTGCTGGGTGGTGAGCCGCTGGTCCACCATCACCTGCCGCCAGGCGATCGCCAGGGCCACGAACGCCACCAGGATCTGGCCGATGGCGCCGATCACCCCCTCGCCGATGGCGCCAATCGCCTCCCAGTTGCGGCTGCGGTAGATCTCAAGGAAGGGATCCAGCCAGCCGAGCGCCAGGGGAATGGCGATCGCCACGACCAGCAGCCCCACCGCCGCAAGCACCCGCGCGGTGGGGCCGTCATCGAGGCTGCCGCTGAGCTGGCGCCACAGCGGCGGCAGCAGCTGCTTCAGGGCGGCAACGAAGGTGAACAGCCCGGCCGCCAGGGTGAGCCAGGGCCAGCCTCCCACCAGGCCCGCCAGCATCAGCACGCTGCCGAGCAGGAGCTGCAGCGAGGCCGACTGGTTGAGGCGGCTCAGCCTGTTGCTCGCCCGGAAGGGCGGCGCCGAGGCCTGGCCCGCGGGAGGCAGCGACGCGGCCGGCGGGAGCGGCGCCTGTGAACGGGGATCGGAGGGGAAGGTCATCCGAGGGGGCCGGCCTGGAAATAGAAGCCTGCCGCCAGGATCACGTAGGCGGCAAGCAGGAGCACCCCTTCCAGCCAGTCGGAGCGTCCATCGAGGCTCGCCAGGTTGCTCACCACCACTGCGGTGATCACCGCCACCAGCTCGAAGAGGTTGAAGCTGAGGTCGAGGGGATGGCCGAGCCGCGGGCCCAGCAGCACCAGGACGGGCACCACAAGCAGAGCCACCAGCAGGGTGGAGCCGAGCGCCACCGACACCGCGAGATCCATCTTGTCCTTGCGGGCCATCGTGATGGCGGTGAGGTATTCGGCCACCCCACCAAGCAGGGGCAGCAGCACCACGCCAGTGAACAGGGCCGAGAGGCCCACGCTCTCGGTGACCGACTCCACCACCCCCACGAACAGCTCGGATTCGTAAGCGATGCCTGCCGTGGCCCCCACCAACACCGCCAGCCAAGGGAGCAGCGGTGGCTTCGCAAGAGCGTGGCCTCCATCTGCGGTTTCGGTGCCGAGGTCCACCTCGGCCACTTCGTAAAGGGTGCGGTGGGTGTGGAGCGAGAACAGCAGGGTGAGGCCATATACCAGCAGCAGCACGACGGCCACGAACAGGGAGAAGGCCTCCCTGCCTCCGTCGCCGATCGCGACCGGGATCCCGGCGGCAGCTGCCGGAACCGCGGAGCCCATCGCCGCCAGGCTGGGCAGCAGGATCGCCAGCACCGCCAGGGTCATGGCGGAGCCGTTCACCCGCGCCACCACCGGCTGGAACCGCTGTTCGCTGCGGCCGATGCCGCCCACCAGCATCGATAGGCCCAGGGCAAGAAGCAGGTTGGCCATGATCGTGCCGGTAATGCTCGCCTTCACGATGTCGACCAGCCCGGCGCGCAGCGCGCTGATGGCGATGATCAGCTCGGTGGCATTGCCGAACAGGGCATTGAGCAGGGCGCCGATTGAGGGGCCCAGGGAGATCGAGAGTTCCTCGGTGGCCGTGCTCAGCCAGATCGCCAGCGGGATGATCGAAGCCACGGTCGTGAGGAACACCGCCCCGTCGCCCCAGTGCAGTCGTTCTGCTGCAACCGACACCGGCACCATCGCCAGCAGGCCCAGGGCGATGGTGGTGCGGGAGGTCATGGGGGGAAAGCCACGAGGCGCCCATTGTGGTGGACCCCAGGCCAGGCAATCGCATCCCTGCGGACGTCGAGGGCCGATGGCCGCTGCCAGGAAGGAAGACACCCCCCCTATCGACGACTTCAATTTGTTCGGCAATGTGTTCGGCAGCGATCCGCCCCAGCTGGAAGTGGGCATCGGCCACCACCACAACGGCGAGCCCATGGGCACGGCCCGCAACATCCTGGACACGGGCGAATTCGTGGTGCCTGTGATGACGGAAGATCTGCTTGCGGCCATGAACATCTCGGCGGCAAGGTCGCCGGCGGTGCATTGCCGCACCACCGATCACTTTGAGTTGCCGCGGATCTCCCATGGCCAACAACTCACCCATGCCCCTTCGGCCTGACCTCACCGCCGCGCTCGCCTACGCAGGCCTCGTCTTCGGCGCCGGTTTCCTGCTGGGCACGGTTCGGGTGTTGCTGGTGGTGCCCCGGCTGGGGGTGCGCAGCGCCGAGCTTCTGGAGATGCCCCTGATGGCGTTGGTGATCGTGGGGGCGGCCCGCCTTGTGGTGCGCCGCTTCCAGTTGCCGCAGGGCCTGGCGGTGCGCCTGCCGGTGGGGGCCACGGCCCTGGCCCTGATGGTGGGCTTCGAGTTCCTGGTTGCGGTGGGGCTGCAGGGCCGCACGGTGGTCCAGGTGATCAGCGATCGCGATCCCGTTTCCGGCCCGGTCTACCTCGCCCTGCTGCTCCTGTTCGCCCTGATGCCATCGCTGCTGCGGCAGGAGGCTGCTGCGGCTACAACTCAGCCTGAGCCGCCTCAGCCGGGGCGGTGAGAGTCTCCCCCTCCGGCTCCGGCAGTCCCAGCCGCCTGGCCAGTTCATCGAGAAAGGTCTTGAGGCAGCTCGCCACGGGCACCGCCAGCAGCAGGCCGAGCAGATCGCCCAGGCCCAGCAGGCTGCCGACCCGGGCGCCGATCGGCAGGCTGACCAGCAGCCAGGCCGGCTGCAGCCCGACGATCTG
>Ga0247840_10005286_pt1 | contig 19576 bp, 17 predicted proteins | sample LaCruzMarch2015__FD_192404 | JGI IMG/M metagenome (GOLD analysis project Ga0247840, IMG submission 192404) | Freshwater microbial communities from meromictic Lake La Cruz, Castile-La Mancha, Spain - LaCruzMarch2015_17m | ecosystem: Environmental > Aquatic > Freshwater > Lake | place: Spain... | reverse complement strand
TTTGAAGTATTGGCAATTGATTCGCTGATTGAGAAATCCCATATCGCCGATATTCGTGATTTAGCTACTCTGCAAAAAGCCATGTCTGAGGCAAAGCCTGATGTAGTAATACACATGGCAGCTCAGCCTTTGGTGCGCTATTCGTATGTCAATCCAGTCGAGACCTATGCCACGAATGTCATGGGTACTGTGCATGTTTTGGAGAGTACGCGGGCCATTGATTCAGTGCGCGCTACAGTAGTTGTAACTACGGACAAGTGTTACGAAAATAAAGAATGGGTTTGGGGCTATCGTGAGAATGAACCCATGGGTGGTTACGATCCCTATAGTAATAGTAAGGGGTGCGCTGAGTTAGTGACTTCTGCTTACCGTCAGTCTTACTTCTCTAATTCAAATTCAACCAATAAGGTTGCCTCTGCTAGAGCGGGTAACGTGATTGGTGGTGGGGACTGGTCAGAGGATCGTTTAATTCCAGATGCTATTAAAGCGTTTGAAGCAAATGAGTCATTGATGATTCGCAATCCTTTGGCAACACGTCCTTGGCAGCATGTTTTAGAACCCCTATCAGGTTATTTGATTTTGGCGAAAGCACTTTATGAGCAGGGCTCATTTTTTGCGTCGGGCTGGAACTTTGGCCCACGCGATGAAGATAATCGAACTGTACAAGAAGTGGTTGATCTGCTGATTTCGAGTTGGGGTGAAACGGCTCGTTGGGAAAAAGAAGGCTCAGAACAACCTCATGAAGCTAATCTCTTAAAGTTAGATTGCTCCAAAGCGCGTACGCAACTAGGATGGACTCCAAGGTGGGGCCTAGAGATAGCTACACAAAAAATTGTTCAATGGCAAAAAGCCTTTCAAGCAAAAGAAAACATGCAAGAAGTTAGTCTTTTACAAATTAATCAATACATGAGTGCTAAATAGCAAATACACAATAATGAATACACAAACTATCGATACTAGAAAACTAGAACAAGAAAAATTACGCAAGCAAATTGCTGTACTAGTTGATCAATATGCAGCCATTGAATTTTCTCCAAAAACATTTGAGCCAGGGCAAACAGTCATCCCACCTTCTGGAAAATTAATTGGCAGTGAAGAGCTAAAAAATATGGTGGATGCCTCCTTAGATGGTTGGCTTACCACCGGTCGTTTTAATGAGCAGTTTGAAAAAAAGCTCGCTGAATTTATTGGTGTGAAGCATGCTATTACAGTGAACTCTGGCTCATCAGCTAATTTAGTTGCATTTTCAACGCTCACATCACCCAAGTTGGGTGATCGTGCAATCAAGCGAGGCGATGAAGTGATCGGCGTAGCTGCAGGTTTTCCGACGACAGTAAATCCAATCATTCAATTTGGCGCTATTCCAGTCTTTGTTGATGTGGATAAGCACACCCACAATATTGACGCCTCAAAAATTGAAGCGGCGATTAGCTCTAAAACTAAAGCTATCATGTTGGCCCACTCTTTGGGTAATCCATTTAATTTAGACGTAGTGACTGCGCTTTGTAAAAAATACAATCTCTGGCTGGTAGAAGACTGTTGTGATGCGCTTGGCACAACCTATAAAGGTCAAATGGTAGGCACTTTTGGTGATATTGGAACCTTGAGTTTTTACCCTGCGCACCATATTACGATGGGTGAGGGAGGTGCCGTATTTACCAATAATTTTGAATTAAAGCAGATTGCTGAGAGCTTTAGGGATTGGGGTCGCGATTGTTATTGCCCTCCAGGCAAGGATAATACCTGTGGCAAGCGTTTTTGCTGGAAATTAGGTAATTTGCCAGAAGGTTATGACCATAAATACACTTATAGCCATCTGGGTTACAACCTTAAAATTAGTGATATGCAAGCGGCTTGTGCTTTGGCGCAGCTAGAAAAAGCACCGGCGTTTATTCAAGCGCGTAAGGATAATTTCAAATTCTTAAAGGAGCGCCTTGGCTCTTGTGAAGAATTTTTACAGCTACCCGTGATTGAAGAGGGGGCAGATCCTTCTTGGTTCGGATTTCCGATTACGGTTAAAGAAGGTTCACCAGTTTCCAGGTTGGATTTAACTACTTATCTAGACCAAAATAAAATTGGTACCCGTTTGTTATTTGCTGGCAATTTGACAAGGCAGCCATATATGGTTGACGCCAAGTATCGAGTGAGTGGTGAATTAACCAATACAGATAACGTTATGAATAATACTTTCTGGATTGGTGTGCAACCTGCGTTGACAAAAGAAATGCTTGAGTTTGTAGTAAGTAGGATTGAAGTGTTTCTTGGGGTCAATTTTTGAGCCAATACTAAATTTAAGAAAGCATTAAAAATCATGAAATGCTAAAAAGATTTTTAGTAAATTGATAACTTTAAATAAAACTTTTTCTGCTGACTTACTTGCTGGTGAGTGCGAGAGAATTGCTTCAAAATGTATTTGCTGCAATAGTGATGAACTTAAATCATCTCCGGCCATACTCATGCCATTTATTGCAGATCGAGTATTTGGTTGGAAGCCCGTCAACATTGATGAATCATGGGGGTTAAAAAGTATAAAAACTGGGTTCGCATATTCAGTATGCAACTCACTCTACTGTTCTGATTGCAGCCTACTTTTCCTTGATATCCGTTTTTCAGATGGTGAATTAAAAAAACTCTATAAAAATTATCGAGGAAAAGAGTATGTAGATCTTCGAGATTTTTATGAGCCTGGTTATAGAGAGCGAAATAATACATTGGCTTTAGGTATTAATTACATAGATAAGATTGAGCGATTCCTTCAGCCCTTTTTGCCTTCTTCGCCCAGAGTTTTAGACTGGGGTGGAGGGACTGGGATCAATACCCCATTCAAAAGAAAAAATGAATCATTTGATATTTATGAGATTGGCGAAAGCGCCTTAATACCGGGCGCACAATCGATTTCTATAAAAGAAATCGTGGATAAATATTATGATTTAATTGTGCTAAGTAATGTACTTGAGCATGTTCCCTATCCAATGGAATTATTACTGGATATTAAAAATACGATTCAAGGTAAGGCTGTACTTTATATTGAAATTCCGCTTGAGGATATTATGAGAGCTCAATCGACGGATCTCCAGTTTTTTAAAAAGCATTGGCATGAACATATTAATTTTTTTTCAGAACAATCATTAATTAGATTGATCGATCTATGTGGTCTGAAATTACTATCAATGAATCAATTGCAGGCAAGTGCAGGAGGCACGTCATCGTACCTGCTTCAAATTGCCTGTGAGTTAAATCATGCTTCTTAAATATCACACATATATAGACTATTTAAAAAAATGGAAAAAATTAAAGTTAGCGAGTTAATTGCCGAGTGTCTTGAGAAATTGGGGATTAGGCATGCATTTGGAATGATTGGTGCTGGTAATGTTCATTTGTTCGAGGCAATTGCAAAACGTGGATACACCGAAATAGTATGCATTCATCATGAGCAGGCAGCCACGATGGCGATGCAAACCTATTACCGCACTCATGGCAAATTAGCCGCTTGTTTGTTAACTACTGGTGCGGGCGCTACCAATGGAGTTACTGGCGTGTTATCCGCATGGGCTGATTCTATTCCGGGAATTATCATTGCCGGAAATGAAAACTCAAAATTTACTAAAGTCAATAATCCACTTAGGATGTGGGGGGTACAGGGTTATGACTCAGTTGAGATGGTGCACAAAATCACCAAATACGCTCATCGAGTTATGGAGCCAAGCCAGGCTGTGTATGAAATTCAAAAGGCTGCATTTATTTCATTGGATCAGCGTCCGGGCCCTTGCTGGATTGAAATCCCCATGGATGTTCAGGCAAGCAGAATCGATTCATCAGCGTCAGATCAGTTCGTGCCCCCTGTTGAGTCCCATTTGATTTCTGAGGCGGTATTACAGCAAGTTCAAACAGTAATTCAATCCTTACAAAGTTCTCAGCGTCCAGTCTTGTGGTTAGGAAATGGTATTCGGCTGGCTGGAGCAGAAAAGAAAATAGAATCACTACTCAAGGTATTGGGTATTCCAGTGCTTGTGTCTTGGGCTGGGATTGACATGATAGACTCCAGCCATCCCTTGGTCTTTGGTCGTGCTGGCGTGTATGGGCAGCGTAGCGCTAATTTTGTATTACAAAACAGTGATTATGTATTGGCAATTGGAACGCGTTTAGCGATACCTCAGATTGGTTATGACCTTTCAGAGTTGGCAAGGGCGGCAATTATTGATGTGGTTGATATCGATCCACAAGAAGTGAAAAAACACCAGGCGCGTACTCGAGAAGCGATAGAGTGCGACGCAGGACTTTTTATTGATGCTTTGATGGACGATGCAGGCAAGAGCGCCATCCCACCAAAGACGGATTGGCTTAACCAATGTAATCTTTATAGGGAAGAATTTGATTGGGTTGGGCAGGAGCATGACGATAAAAATGGGTTTATGAATTCTTATCGTTTTATAGAGCGTTTAAATGGGTTTTTTAAGCCAAATCAAGTGGTGGTGACTGATATGGGCACCGCTTTACTCTGCGCGCATCAAGTTCTAAAAATTCAGCCCGGCCAACGTCTAATGACTTCCACTGGCTTAGGTGAGATGGGTTTTGGTCTGCCCGCCGCGATTGGAGCTTCTTTCGCTCTTAATCGTGGTGAGGTGATGTGCCTTAATTGTGATGGCGGCATGATGCTTAACTTGCAGGAACTACAAACGATTGTGCATCATCAGCTACCTATCAAAATCTTTGTATTTAACAATGATGGCTACCTGATGATCAAGCATACCCAAAACGCTTTATTCAAAGTAGGTTATGTAGGCACCAATAAAGCGTCCGGCGTTTCCTGCCCCGATTTTACGAAGATTGGAGGGGCATTTGATTTGCCGACGTATCAAATCCGTGCATGGGAAGAATGTGATTCTGTATTAAAGCAAATTCAAGCCGCTAAGGGGCCTCTAATTTGCGAGGTTTTCATGCACTCTGAGCAACTTTTTTCTCCAAAATTATCGCTCGTAGTTAAAGAGGATGGTTCACTGGTTTCGCCTCCTTTAGAGGATCTTTCTCCTTTGCTGCCAAGAGAAGTGATAGAGCGGGTCATGACGATTGGAATGCATGAAAAATCAAAAGTGCTCTAGGGGTAAAGATATCAAATGGATAAAAACGGTAATGTATGAGTACTTTTAATAAATTGAAAATTGCCATTATTGGCTCTGGCAATATAGGCACCGATTTGCTCATGAAGTCTTTGCGTTCGGATTTTATAACTTGTACTTTATTTGCAGGCCGAAACTTCAATTCAGCTGGGATGAAAAAGGCGATGAGCTTAGGTGTTCCCATTTCTGATAGGGGAATTGAGGCAATTGTGAATGACCCCGAAATCTGCGACTTAGTCTTCGATTGCACTTCAGCTCAAGCTCACATTGATCACTGGGCTGCTTTAGATAAGATTGGCAAAACTGTTATTGACATGACGCCTGCAAAATTAGGTGCTCTATGTGTGCCGGCCATTAATGCCGCGGAATGTATTGCTGAAGGCGCTCGTAATCTGAATATGATCACTTGTGGTGGACAAGTGTCCATCCCCATTGCCTATGCCATTTCACAGGCGCATAAGGATATTGAATATATTGAGGTTGCCTCCAGCATTGCATCGCGTAGTGCAGGGCCGGCCACTCGATATAACTTAGATGAATACGTGGAAACCACTCAAGATGCGCTAAAGAAATTTTCGGGGGCAAGGCGTACCAAAGCAATTTTAATTTTAAATCCCGCCGTACCTCCCATTGATATGCAAACAACTATTTATGCCAAAATTAGCAATCCAGATCTACCTGCTATTGTGGCTTCGGTAGGAGCAATGGTGAAAAAGATTAACCAATATGTTCCTGGGTATCAAATTTTGGTAACACCCACGATCGAGGGCAATAAAGTTGTAACCACCATTAAGGTGCTTGGTGCTGGTGATTATTTGCCGCAGTATGCTGGTAACCTAGACATCATAAATTGTGCAGCCATTTCAATGGCCGAGCTAATCGCTCAGTCAAATAAATTGTAAGGATGAGAGATATGTCACAAAAAATTCTAATCTCTGACCCCACCTTGCGTGATGGCAATCATGCGGTAAGACATCAACTCAGTCGTGAAAGTTTTATTGCTTACTGCCAAGCGGCTGAGGCTGCTGGAGTGCCCATTGTTGAAGTAGGGCATGGTAATGGTCTGGGAGCATCGTCCTTGCTCGTTGGAGAATGCAAATTATCCGATGAAGAAATCTTATCCATTTCTCGAGCTAACCTAAAAAAATCGAAGTTAGCGATCCACGTAATCCCCGGTTTTTGCACCATCAAGAGCGACCTAGCTCGAGCTGTCGATTTAGGGGTGGATATTTTTCGGGTGGGCTCTCACTGCACTGAGGCTGATATCACTGACCGGCATATTGCCTTCGCCCGAAAATCTGGCAAAGAAGCTTATGGAGTTCTAATGATGAGCCATATGGCAAGCCCAGAAATTTTATTAGAAGAAGCAAAAAAAATGGAATCGTATGGCGCTGAAGCTATTGTGATCATGGATTCGGCAGGCGCTTATTTTCCTGCTGATGTTACGCAGCGCATTACCACCTTAGTGGATGGTTTATCAATTCCAGTTGGTTTCCATGGGCATAATAATTTGGGGATGGCGGTTATTAATTCAATAGCAGCAGCCAAAGCTGGCGCTTCGATTATTGATGGCAGTATCCGCGGATTTGGTGCTGGTGCAGGCAATACTCAGCTAGAAGTGCTAGTCGCTGTTTTTGAGAGGCTCGGATTTCAAACTGGGATTGATCTATATAAAATTTTAGATGCAGCTGATTTGGCGGAAAAAGAGTTTAATCCAGTGGCCCCCTTTAGTTCACCAGTCTCCATTGTGAGCGGATTGGCCGGGGTGTTTTCTGGTTTTGCGAAACAGGTAGCCAGAACCGCAGAGGAATACCAAGTTGATCCGCGCGATATTTTCTTTGAACTAGGTAGGCGCAAGGCCGTTGCTGGTCAAGAAAGTTTGATTATTGAAGTCGCCCATCAATTAGCCAGTCAAAATACCCTTAAAAAGGCTTGATGATGCTAAATAAATATATCCAATCAATGGATCGCTTTTCGGAGCTTCGTCAGGATTGCTTAAATGCCAGCTCCCATCAGCCTGATGTTCGCAGTAAATTGAGTTTGAAGCGCATTGCAGTTACGGGGGGAACGGGGTTTTTAGGTACGTGGATCGCAGAGATGATTGCCGCTCTTAATGACGAGTATGACCTAAGAATCTCCTTAGATATATATGCTCGCACTACTGCTGAGTGGGAAAAGAAATGGCCTCATTTATCCGGTCGCCCCGACATTCGACTCTACTCGCAGGATGTTCGCTCTCCGTTCCAGTTTCAGTCAGATACCAATTTTGTGATTCATGCTGCAGGAATTCCAAATAACCGCGTACATGCTTCTGATCCGCTTCGGGTGATGCAAACGACTATCGAGGGTATTAATAATGCCCTCGATGCGGCAAGTCAAATAGATAATCTCAACCGATTTATTAATGTGAGCTCGGGTTTGGTTAGCGGAGTGCCGGGTCGCTCAGGCGCTCTATCGGAAACTGATTATTTTGCAATTCCATCGGGCCATCTTCATTTGGTCTATGTCGATGCTAAACGCTCAGCAGAGAGTATTGCCGCGATTTATCGTAGCCAATTTCGGATGCCCGTTAGCACAATTCGTCCATTTACCTTTGCTGGGCCTTATCAATCACTAGATCGCCCTTGGGCAATCAATAGTTTTCTAGGTGATGTACTCATGGGCCGAGATATTCGGATTCATGGTGATGGCAGTGCGCATCGAAGTTACTTATATGGCAGCGATGCTGCTTGGTGGACATTAGCTGGGTTGGTTAATGGCGCTGATGGTGAAGTGTATAACCTCGGTAGTCCAGAGGCAATCAGTCATATAGAGTTGGCGCAACTTATCTCTGAAAAGATAAGCCCAAAGACAAGCATAGTTGTCAATACAGCACCTTGTAAACAAGGGCAACATGATGAGTTCTATCCTAGTACCACTCATACTCAAAGTGCTTTAGGTGCTATACAAACCTGCACTCTGGAGCAAGTCATTGATAAAACGTGGCGCTGGTTTTCAGCTGCATAAATTTACATAGACCTTAAAAACATATATCCCATGCATATTGCTATCTTTGGAGCCACTAGCCAAATTGCCAAAGATTTAATTCTTTCTTTTTCAGAGAATAGCGATTATCGGCTAACACTTTTTGCTCGGCGTCCCGATACTGTTAGGGAGTGGTTAACTAGCAAAGGTTTATTGAGTAGATACATCGTTATGAGTTTTGACGAATTTAATATTAATCAACAATTTGATGCCTTGGTTAATTTTGTTGGAGTTGGAAATCCCGCACAAGCTGCCGCAATGGGGGCGTCGATTTTTGATGTTACATTGAAATATGATGATCTAGCTTTAGGCTATCTCCAAAGCCATCCAGACTGCCGTTATATATTTTTAAGTAGTGGCGCTGCCTATGGGGTCAATTTTGAAAACCCTGTTGATGAGGAGTCTAACTCTTTAATTCCTCTCAATAATTTTCAGCCTCAGGATTGGTATTCGCTAGCTAAACTTCATGCGGAATGCAGGCATAGAGCACATCAAAATCTTCCAATTGTAGATATTCGGATATTTAATTATTTCAGCCATACCCAAGATATGAACTCCCGTTTCTTAATTACTGACATCATTAGGGCTATTAAATCTGGAGATATTCTAAGGACGTCATCTGAAAATATTGTGAGAGATTTTTTACACCCATCTGATTTTTTTAGATTATTCGAAGCGCTGATTTTATCGTCTCCAAAAAATTTGGCTGTTGATTCCTATACTAGGGCGCCTATAGATAAATTAAGTCTACTTTCCGAAATGCAAAGTCATTTTGGATTGAAGTATGAAAAGCATGGTTCTAGTTTAATTCTCAATGCAACCGGCCCTAAGCCATTCTATTTCTCGAAAAATAGAGTAGCAAAAAAATTTGGCTATGAACCAATTTATACCTCTTTAGACGGCATCATAAACGAAGCTAAAAAAATTCTCCAATCTAGTTTATCGGATTAAGGGAAGGATGAATAACCCCTTTCCAAGCTTATCTCGATTAAAAGAAATCTGCAGCATAGATTTTCACATCATGACCACCCTGCTGTTCCGTGGGTGGGGTGTGCTGGCTGGTGGCATAACCATAATTTTGTTGCCCATTTGGTTAAGCCCATCAGAGCAAGGCTTTTACTTTACCTTTGCAAGTGTTTTAGGCATTCAGGTATTTTTTGAGCTGGGGTTAAATCAAATTGTTTTGCAGTTGGTTAGTCATGAAATTATCCATCTGCACGAAGATGAAAGCGGCCAATTGACGGGGCATGCAGCGCATCTTGATAGGGTTGCTTCAATAGTTGCACTGACTAACCGCTGGTATGCTATTGCCGCGATACTTTTTGCCATTGTATGCGGAGTCTCAGGTATTGTTTTATTTCACCAAAAAGAATTGGATTTGGGGGTAACCTGGCCGCATATATGGGTTATTTTAGTTGCGATTACATCAATAAATTTATGGATTAGTCCAAAATTGGCTGTAATGGAGGGATTTGGCAAAGTTGGTCATGTTGCACGCTTGCGTTTAATGCAATCAGTTATTGGCTATGCAGTTTTTTGGTTGGCCCTCTATTTGGGTGCGGGTTTATGGGTTGCATTTTTATTGCCACTTGTGGCAGCAGTATTTTCTAGTTACTGGTTGAGGTTTAGGGCCCCCCAATTACGCGCGCTATCCCTTCGAAAATATTCCTTTGAGAATCAAGTCAATTGGAGGGCTGATATATTGCCCTTGCAATGGAGAATTGGTTTGAGTTGGGCAAGCGGGTATTTAATTTTCAGCTTATTCACTCCAATGGTATTTGTTAACCAGGGAGACATAGCAGCAGGTCAGCTCGGCATAGCGCTAGCTATTTTTGCATCCATTTCAACTATTGGAATGAGTTGGATAAGTGCTAAAGTGCCAAATTTCGTCACACTCATAGCGCATGGCCAGAGAAAAGCATTAGATTTGCTGTTTAATCAGCTTTTAGTCCGATCAACAATACTTATCACCATATGCTGTATAGGCTTTTTGGTTGTTTTGCAGTATTTAACATATATAGACCTATCGATCGTCCATCGCATTGCCCCTCTTGAGGTTTTGGTCATTTTAGCAATCACTACTATTGTTAATTCCTTGATTTTTGGAATGGCCTCATATATGCGGGCACATCGAGAGGAGCCAATGTTGGCGCCATCCATGATTGTAGGATTATTGACTGCTTTGGCCGTTTATTTTGGTTCAAAGTATGGGGTGTTAATGATGATGTTCATGTATATGCTGATAGTTATTTTTGTTTCATTACCGTGGACGGTTTTTTTATTTTTAACTTATTATAAAAATAAAAAATGATGAATTCGGTCCCGCTAATTTCAATATGCATTCCAACTTTTAATCGGGAAAAATATCTTGAAAAATGTCTCGAGTCCATCTATAAAGGGTGGATATCAGATATAGAAATTGTAATTAGTGATAATGCGTCTAATGATGAAACTGAGCGGTTGGTTGCGCGATACGCTGAATTTTTACCAATTAGGTATAGAAAAAATCAAAAAAATTTAGGATTTGACATAAATTGTGCACTTGTTGTTGAGATGGCTCGTGGAAAATATTGCTGGATTCTAGGCGATGACGATGTAGTGCTTACGGATGCGCTGGAAGAAATCAAGGCTAAATTGATGAGATTTCAGCCAATGATCTTGCAGATAGGTTATGTTCAGGGTGATGAGTGTTTGTCGCCAAAATTTTCAGTTATGTCGAATGCTGCTGATGTCAATGCGGATGGCAATGTTTTCAACTTACCAGCTTATCTTGGATCGCAGCCCAATGTCAGTTTACTTTTTGCTTTTATATCAAGCTTCGTTTTCTTGCGCAGTTGTTGGGACTACTCTATAGTCTCAAAAAAGTGGATTGGCACTAAATATATTCATATGTATCAAATACATAACGCACTATCTTTAACTGCTTGCCCCGTGATTTGTTCCCTTGATAAGCCTGGGCTAATTGCAAGAGGTAATGTTCCAAGTGAGGTTACCTCTAAGATTGGCGAAATCATGTGGCTCGATGCTCGGACCTTGGCTGATATTCTGACAACGATTTATAAGAATAGCCCTCAAATTAAGAGGGCGTTTAGTTCAGTTTTTCGTAAGTCATATCCATTACGAACTATTTCATCGGTCTTAGCCCAAACCGGAAAGGGCATTGATATGCCTACTACGTTTGCTCTGAGGAATTTAGGTTTTTCAAAGCTAGATCTTTGGACGGCGACTATATTGGGAAAGCCCTTTTTGCGTAAATTAGTATTGAAAATTTTAAGAAGAAAATTGAAATGAAAAAGCCTAAAGTACTTGTGATATTTGGAACGCGGCCAGAGGCCATTAAGATGGCGCCGGTTGTTCTGGCGCTCCATGAAAATGCTGGTATTGATACTGCAGTTTGTGTGTCTGGGCAGCATCGAGAGATGCTGGACCAGGTTTTAGCTGTGTTTGGAATTAAGCCTGAGTTTGATATTAATGTGATGACCGAGGGCCAGCAACTTGCTTCTACCTCTGCGAAGATTCTTGTTGGTGTAACTGATATTCTTGAGCAATATAGACCAGATGTCGTTATCGTGCATGGAGACACAACAACATCATATATTGCAGCATTGGCAGCATTTTATTTGCAAATTCCTGTGGCTCATGTTGAGGCGGGGTTACGAACTGGAAATATGCGTTCACCTTGGCCGGAGGAATTTAACCGTTGCTCAATTGGAAGTATAGCCACGTTACATTTTGCCCCAACTTTAGAGGCAAAAGGTAATTTACTGAGAGAGCGGATTCCAGCATCCACGATCGAAGTGACTGGTAATACGGTAATAGATGCTCTTCGTTTAACTAATATTCGTCTTAATAAGGACGAGAGCTTTCGGGGGTTAGCATCAAGTGCTGTTTTGGGATTGGACCGTGATTTACCGACAATACTTGTGACTGCTCATAGACGAGAAAATCTTGATGGAGGAATCCATGATATTTGTAGCGCAATTGCAAATATTGCTGCATCTGGTACAGCGCAGTTCGTTTTCCCAGTGCATAAAAATCCACGAGTTCGTGAGGCTGTGTTTGAGCAGTTGGCTTCCCATAAAAATGTATTTCTTACTGAACCACTGGATTATCCGCAGATGGTTTATCTTATGTCGCAATCCTATCTATTGTTAACGGATAGCGGGGGGATACAGGAGGAGGCTGCAGCTCTAAGAAGGCCATGTCTCGTAATGCGCGATACAACTGAGCGCCCAGAGCTGGTGGCGGCAGGGGGTGCTCGTTTGGTGGGAACTGATGTAGAGACGATTATTGAAGCAATTAATTATTTAATTGAAAATTCGGCTGCTTATTGCGCCATGCAGATTGACAAAAACCCATATGGCGATGGTTTTGCTGCGAAAAAGATAGCTGAGCGTTTGGCGATTTTTCTTGAGAAAAAGTCTGAAGGATTTCAATCTGGTAATAAGAGGGCGGCGTGAGGTATTTAGTAATTGTTGGCCGCTATCCATTCCCTGGGCGGCGCCTCGAGGGAATGGTGCAAAGAATTGCCAATATTGATGCTCAACTAAATGATCACCCCAGGGTTTACCTTGATTTATATGGAATGAAAAAATTTCGAGGAGAGCTGAGCTACGATAAAGATATAAAGATCTATACGGCTAGCTTCTTGCATTTTTGGACTATTTTTAAGATTCTAAGGGGTGCTAGTGATGTCTACATTCATTCAATCTATTTCTATGCGCTTGTGTTATTGCCGCTGTATTTTATAAATAATGGGATTAGGCTCATCCTTGATATTCATGGCACTGTACCGGAGGAAATTAAGAGTACTAAAAATCTTTTTTTATCTTATTTTATGGGGTTCATAGAGAAAATTGCATTTTCTCGTATTGCAATTGCAGTTTGCGTAACGCGTCGGATGGAGAGGTTTTATCGTCAGAAGTATCCGAAAAGCCCCGCAGATTTTGTATACCTCCCCATTTTTACTGCTGAAATTTGTAAGGCAGCCAATCCTTCTGATGTGGTTGCACTGCGACGCACTCTCAATCTACCCGCGGATGTGAAGGTGTACTTGTACTCCGGTGGTCTTCAGTTATGGCAGAACATGGATAAAACACTTGAAGTGGCATTTGATCTTCTAAAATTGAAGGGGAATTGGGTTATTTTGCTCACCGGCGAAGTCGATGCCCTCATTAAAATGGTCATGAATAGGGTTGGCTCTATACCAGAGCGTATGATAATTACATACGCGCAGTCAGATGAGCTGCGCTCTTATTATGAAATTGCAAATTTTGGATTTATTCTTCGAGAAGACCATATTCTTAATCGCGTTGCCAATCCAACCAAGCTTATAGAGTACCTTTACTTTGGCATTTATCCAATCGTATGGTCTGCTGATATAGGTGATTTTATAGAGCTCGGATATGAGTATGTAAGCATCGATGCGCTATGTAAGATCGCATCCTTGCATGGAAAATCTGATATCAACCATAAAATTAGCTTGCAATTGCTTGAGGATGTAAAGAAGTCTAGAATATCGCAATATCTATGATTGGTAAAACTATGCAGAAGAATGCATCGATTGAAATGGCTACAAGAAAAAATTTGTTCCCATCAAATTTAGTCGTATTCATAGTTATCTTAATTTTTACTTCGATATTAATATTGCAGCCATTTTTGCCAGATTATGAAACCTATAGAGAGATTTACGAATCGGGTGGAGGACATTTAGAAGTCTTCGGAAGGGATCCTGGCTTTGTATTTATTGTTCAATCAATAAATCAAATTTTTAGTTATGAACAGTTTCGCGCCATCATACTTTCACTAATTGCAGTTCTCACTCTATGCGTACTAAATACTCTTCAGGTTTTATCAAAAAATATATTTGGTGCGACCGTTATATTCGCATTTATTCCATTATTTTTTTTAAAATTTGGAATTCAAATTCGCGAGGGAATCGCAATAGCTATATGGTTTTTCGCACTATTCGGCACCAGATGTAGATGGGGGCAGCTATCTTTCGCATTAATGGCAATTTTATCGTCTTCTATTCATATGGCCACAGCTCCACTTTGGCTAGTGCTGTTTTTAGGATTTTATTTTGATAGAATCCCACGAATTTCTTTTTTTATTGCTATTGTTTTATATGCTATATTTATCCATGCGGTAGTTAATCCATCTCGCCTTGAGTCAGAACAATTTAGCGGGCTAAATAAGGAGTGGGTAACTCTTACTTTACCTCAGGTTATTTACTGGCTATCCTACTTTGGATTTTTCTTGATCTTTCTCTTTGAGAGCAATCCATATAAAAATGAAAATTTAGAAAATCATAAATCAATCAAGGCATTGGGCTTTGTTATTCGGGCTGGGGTCATTGGCTTATTGGCAGGTATTGCCGGACAATTATTTATAAATGGTTTTGAAATTCTGCAGAAAGGGTTGATTGCAGACATTTTGCGGATTGCCAGCCTCCTACTTATATTGGGCTGTATTTTTCTTGCAATTACTGGAAAAAAAAAGCAAGCAGCGTTATTTGGATTATTCGCATTAATTGATGTTATACGAATAATTTTAGCGGCTTGATTTTTATTTTTTTATGAATTTAAGAATAAATTATGAAAAATAATGTATATGCATTAATAGTTACATTCAATCCTGAAGAGAATTTTTTTAATAAATTTTTGTTTTTATGTTCAAAGGAATTTGATAATGTTGTTGTTATTGATAATTCATCATCAAATATTGATCTATTTGATAAAAATGAAAATTTAGAAAATGTATTTTTTATTAAAAATAATGAAAATATCGGTATAGGATCGGCGCAAAATATTGGGATTCGACATGCCATAAAAAATAATGCTACTCATTTTGTATTTTTTGATCAAGATAGTAAATTTGATCCTGGTTTTTTGAATAATTTACTTTCGAAATTTAATGAACTTAAAGCTTCTGGGTTCAAGGTGGCTGCAGTTGGGCCGTCTTTAATTGATTCGGAATCCGGTAATCCAATTCCATTTATTACTTATGAATTTGGATTTAAAAAGCGTATTGTTAGTAAAGAAAAAGATGTTATTAAATGTTTTGCTTTATTGAGTTCTGGAACGCTTACTTCGGTTGAGGTAATTGAGCGCGTAGGGCTATATAATGAAGATTATTTTATAGGTTACGTTGATGTAGAGTGGTGTTCGCGGGCAAATGCTATGGGGTACTTTTGCTATGGCCTTGGCTCTGCCATTTTGAGCCATAGCCTCGGCGATAATAGATACTATATAGGGCGAAATGTCGTTCCAATGCATTCGCCTTTAAGGCACTATTACTTATTTCGTAATGCTATTTTTATGCTTAAATCCAAAGTAACTCCTTTGTATTTTAAGATAAATGATCTATTTCAGTTATTTAGAAGTTTTATTATATATTTAATATTCGGGCCAGATAAATTAAAAAGATTGAATTTAATAATTAAAGGAATATTTCATGGAATTATTAACAAAGGCGGAAAACTAAAATTGTAAATTATATTTTAATATTTACAATTCCATATTAAAAAATTTTATGTTTAAAACAGAATTTACCGTATTAATGTCGGTCTATTCAAAAGATGATCCAGATTTATTTGATAGAGCGCTTAAAAGTGTATTTGACAACTCATTATCTGCCAGCAAGGTTTTGATTATTTCTGACGGACCTTTAAGTCCAGAGTTGAATGCTGTCTTGGAGAGATATTCGGATGAGCCTACCTTTTCCCTGGTTAGATGTGAAGAAAATATGGGTTTATCTTTTGCCTTGAATATCGGATTGGAGTACGTGGACACGGAGTTTACTATTCGAGCGGATTCCGATGACATCAATTGCCCAACTCGCTTTGTAACCCTAATTAAACTCCTTCAATCTGGGTACGACCTTGTTGGATCCTCAATTATGGAAGTAGATAAATCTGGAGTTGAAATTGCAATTAGAAAACCCCCTTTGAATCAAGCTGACATTAAAAAATTCGTAAAAAGGAGAAATCCTTTTAACCATATGTCAACAGCATTTAGAACTCAAGTTGTGGCGGATGTTGGTGGTTATCCAAATATTTTTCTAAAAGAGGACTACGCGTTGTGGGCCACTCTAATATCCAGGGGTGTGCGTATGTGTAACTCTGATGAAGTATTGGTGCACGCCACAACTGGGCAGGATTTTTATAAGCGTAGGGGGGGTATACGATATGCTGTTGCGGAGATTGCAATGCAAAGGCATCTTGTTTCTTCTGGATTAAAAAATAAATTTTCCGCCTTGTTTGATGGGGTGTTGAGATCACTCGTTTTTCTTGCGCCTGGCAAAGTTCGTGAATTTGTATATGTAAACTTTCTAAGGCGGAGAATTAGGTAATGAATGAAATATGTGTTGTTGGAGGCAGCGGGTTCATTGGTACCCGCCTTGTTAATAGATTACTTCAATCTAAAATCCTGGGGGTAAGGATTATTGATAAGGTTCCAAGCCTTAGATTTCCTGATTTAGTTTCTTTGGGTGATGTCTGTAGCCCAGATGATCTTAGAAAATTCATTTCAAAAAATTCAATCATAGTTAATTTAGCTGCAGAACACAGGGATGATGTTCGCCCTTTGAGTCTTTATGATGATGTAAACGTTGGTGGTGCGCGAAACTTGTGCTCGATTGCAAATGAAAGGGGGGTTAATAGGATAATTTTTACTAGTAGTGTTGCTATTTATGGATTCGCGCCTATTGGAACTGATGAGTTTGGTAATCCTGCGCCTTTTAATGATTACGGCCGCACTAAATTTGAAGCGGAACAGATCTTTAAGGAGTGGCAAGCAGAGGCTCCGAAAGAGCGGACTTTAGTTATCATTCGCCCAACTGTTGTATTTGGTGAGCAAAACAGAGGTAATGTTTATAACTTATTGCGTCAAATTGCTTCCGGTAAATTTATTATGATCGGCACCGGGGAAAATCGGAAATCAATGGCTTACGTTGAGAACGTTGCCGCCTTTATTGAATTTGGAATCAGACTCCCTGCTGGTGTCCATATTTATAACTATATTGACAAGCCGGATTTTACTATGAGTACTTTGGTTGGTAATGTAAACAAAATTTTGGGTAGACATGAAAAGATTAAGCTTAGATTGCCATTTTCCCTGGGTTATATGATAGCTAAAGGATTTGATTTGACCTCTCTTGTTACTGGTAGGCGATTTCCAATTAGCGCAATTCGTGTAAAAAAATTCTGCGCTAATTCTGTATACAACACCGCAATAGATAAAACAGAATTTGTGCCCCCAGTTCCCCTTGAAAAAGCGCTTGAGCAAACAGTGCGGCATGAGTTCCTTGAGTTGCATGAAGATGAGCCCCTATATTTTTCGGAGTAAATTGTGAAGATATTAGTTATTGGTGGTGCTGGTTATATTGGCTCTCATATGGTTAAGATGCTTTATGAATTTAACTGCAATATAACTACGCTTGATAATCTTTCGAGTGGGTATCGTGAGTCTGTTTTATTTGGAGAATTTATTGAGGGTGATATTGCTGATATCGAGTTGCTTGATAATATTTTATCGCAGGGATTTGATGCTGTGATGCATTTCGCTTCATTTATTCAGGTTGGTGAGTCGGTAGAAAATCCTGAGAAATATTATTTAAACAACTTCACAAATACTTTAAATGTACTAAATGCCATGAAGAAGCATGGCGTCACGAAATTTATCTTTTCTTCAACGGCCGCCACTTTTGGTGAGCCACAATATGTTCCGATTGACGAAAAGCATCCTCAAAAACCCATTAATCCATATGGGCGAACTAAGTTAATGGTGGAGCAGGTCCTTGGCGACTATGATAGGGCTTATGGAATTAAATCTGTTTGTTTACGTTATTTCAATGCTGCTGGTGCGGACCCCGAGGGATTGCTGGGCGAGCGTCATGATCCAGAAACGCATTTAATCCCCCTGGTTTTACAGGTAGCCTCTGGACGTAGGTCGCACATCACTGTTTATGGCCATGATTACAGCACTCTCGATGGAACCTGTATACGGGACTATATTCATATTCAGGACCTATGTTCTGCACATTGGTTAGCATTACAGTCTTTGATCTCTGGTGGAGAAAGTCGTTCCTATAACCTTGGAAATGGAAATGGATTTTCTGTACAACAAGTAATTGATTGTGCAATGCAAGTTACCAAAAAATCTATCCCGGTTCTCAAGACTTCGCGACGCGATGGTGATCCGGAATGCTTGATAGCAGATTCAGCCTTGGCTACAGCAGAGCTGGGTTGGGTGCCTAAGTATGCGGATTTAAATGCAATCATTGCTCATGCTTGGAGCTGGGAGCAGAAGGTTAATCGGTCGATATAATTTTGAGTCCCCTTGTTGGAATGGATCAATATGGGGTCTATTTATATGTGACTAGAGCGCTCTAGATATCTCATAACCGTATCGGTCTTTGACCATCTTCCGCGCTGCATGATGATTGGCATGCTCGCTCCGGAGTTTAGTAAATCCTGAGCAGCGCCTACCCTCATAGAGTGACCGCTGATCCCTTCAATAATCAATTTATCGAGTCCTGCATTCCTAGCTATTCGTTTGTAGATGCGATTGACTTGCCCAGAATTGAGACTACTGCGTGAAATTCTTGCTCCACGGCCGATGCCGACCATGAGGTATTCCTGTCCTTCAGGAAGCTCTTTCACCCACTCCACCAATGCTAGATGGGCTCTTTGGCTTAGGTGCAGCCATTTTCCAGTGGAGTCTTGATCGGTCTTGCTTTTTCTCAGGAGAATGGATGACGTTTCAATACCATTCTTAATATTGATTTTGATGTCTTTGACTTGCAGCGACACTAACTCACTACGTCTACATAAAGTGTCATAGGCCACCAGCAATAGTGCGCGATCCCGAATCCCTCTAATAGAATCATCGGTAGCAAATACTAATTTGTCCAAAGTATCTGCATTGATGCTCCCAGCCTGACTAGAAGAGCGCCCTAACTTGCGATGCATTCTTCGCATCTCTAAAGACACATCAGCATCTTTGGTGGGGTCTTCAAAGCGATTAAGTTTGTGAATAGCAGATAGCCCACACAGGGCTCGCCGAATACTCGCTGAAGATCTGCCCCCTGCAGTTAATTTACAAATATATTCAACCACTAAATGCGGCTGCCCAGGTAATGCATTGGCATTTCTGTCATGGCAAAAATGAATGAAATCATTAAAGTCAGCGCGATAGGCTCGAATGGTAGATGGCGCATAGGCACCCTCAATTTTTGTGATGGTTTCTTGAAGAAGTTTTGTTGCTCGATTGAAGTCTGAGAGTTCATTTTCTTGGTGTGCGCCTTGATTGGCATTGCTCGCTAACTCCAACCTTCTTTTAACTGGACTTTTGGGCTCTAGTTGTGCAAAATCTTGATTAATAAGCATTTTTTATCACCTTAAAGATAAATATTATTACATTAATAGTATTTAT
>Ga0247840_10005285_pt1 | contig 19576 bp, 12 predicted proteins | sample LaCruzMarch2015__FD_192404 | JGI IMG/M metagenome (GOLD analysis project Ga0247840, IMG submission 192404) | Freshwater microbial communities from meromictic Lake La Cruz, Castile-La Mancha, Spain - LaCruzMarch2015_17m | ecosystem: Environmental > Aquatic > Freshwater > Lake | place: Spain... | reverse complement strand
ACGTTAACAGCGTCCCTCTTTCCTCAAGGCATGCACCTAATGTTAGATTTCAGCGGTGGGTCGTCGTGTGGTTCGTCCGCTGTAATGAATTGTTCGGCGGTTTGATGTTTTCATAAGTTATTAAATCATCACCGTCCCCTATTTTGCTTTGATTGAAGTTGCTTGGAAGTCTGTAAAATCTTTGTTTAATAACCAGTTTCAATTCATAGATTCCGGCCTTCGCCGGAATGACGAGTCTTTTTTGCCTTAAGTTACTGGCGTTGGGGGGGGGGGGGGGAGTTCAACTTCCGTTTTTAGGTTAAGGGGTGGGGACTGATCTTTTTTCTGTTTTTTTTTGCCACCAGCCCACGGCCACGCAACCGGCTCCTCCCAGCAACAGGGTGGTGGGGGCTCCGAGGCGTTGGGCCAAGTGACCGGCCATGAGGTTGCCCAAGGGGGCGGTGGTTAAAAAAGCCACCATGAACAGGCTCATTACCCGACCCCGTTTGTTTTCGTCCACGGTGTATTGGACGAGGGTGTTGGTGCCGGCCATCTGGATCACAAACCCGAACCCCACCACCATCAGCAGGGCGAGGGAAAGAGGCAGATACGTTGATTGAGAAAAAGCCATCAACCCGAGGCCCAGCAGTAGGTTGGCCCCCAAAACCACCCGCCTGAGTTCTTGATCGTTGGTTCGGGAGGCCAGCCAAAGGGCCCCGGCTAAAGCCCCGCACCCGGACGCACTCATTAAAATCCCTAACGTTTTTGGCCCTCCGTGCAAGACGGTTTTGGCCATCACGGGAATCAAAATCGTGTAGGGGAATGCCAAAAGGCCCACCAAGGCCAGCGAAACGATGAGCGAACGAAGGACGGGGGAATTCCAAATGTAAAAAAAACCTTCGGTCCATTGGGTGAAAGCCCCGGATTTTTGTTGAAGGGGTGGGCTTTGGGGGGGCAATTTCATGGCCAACAGGGCCCCGATCACGGCCAAAAACGTGAACGCGTCCAACAGGAAACACCACCCTTCCCCGACGGTGGAAATCAAGACCCCCGCCACGGCGGGACCGGTCAAGCGGGCCAGGTTGAACAACGAGGAATGCAAGGCGATGGCGTTGCCTAGATGTTTTTTATCGTCGACCATGGCCACCACCATCACTTGGCGGGTGGGCATGTCAAAAGCCATAATGACGCCGTCCAGCACGTTAAAAAAAACCAAGAGTGGGACGGTGATGTGCCCCGTCAAGGTGAGACCGGCCAACAACAACGCGTGAATCATGAACAAAACTTGTGTGGTTAATAACGTTCGTCGGCGGTTCCAGCGATCCACCCACACCCCGGCCAAAGGGGCCAGCAACAACGCGGGGATTTGCCCCGCAAACCCCACCACCCCCAGCACCACCGCCGATCCGCTCAACCGATAGGCCAACCAAACCGTGGCGGTGTTGGTGATCCACGTCCCGATGAGAGACACGGATTGCCCCCAAAAAAACAACCGATAATTGGGCGATTTCAAAGCCCGAAACGTGTGGGATATTTTTTGGAGAATCAAGGGGAGGGTTATTCTGTTCTTTTGGCGATGGAGGTGGCGATGTTCGGGCTTTCTGGGTTCACGTCAATGATTCGAAGGCGAGGGACCACCACCAAATCCATGTCTTCCATGGGAATCGCCCCCAGAAGAACCTGATCCCCCATCACCAAGGCCCCCGCAAAGCCGATCCTGTTTTTGAACCGAATTTCGATCGGACCCACGTAGGGGACAAGCCGTCGTTCTCCGCTGGCCAGAGTCACTTCTTTTTTGTCTATTTCCTCCAATTTCAGTTGAATTTGAAGGTGTTGAGGAATACACAAAGGCATCGTCCCCGTGTCCGCCAAAGCCTGAATTTTCAGTGACGGAAGCGGGGTTTCCCTTGGGTTTTTAAGTTCAATGTCCGCGTAAACGAGTCCCATGGGGTTATTATAGTCAATTATTAACTGTCTTATTTAATCCTAAAAACGGAAGTTGCCCTTGGTTTTTTTTAGTTTTTTCTTTTTATTCGACGGAAATTGTATGAACTTCCAAGAAACTTACGGCAAATCCCCCCTAGCCCCAATGCCAGTAACTTAAGCCCAAAAAGGCTCGTCACACCGGCGAAAGCCGGTGTCCTGTGTTTAAAATAGACGTTTAAACACAGTTTTAATGACTAGATCCCGGCCTTCGCCGGGATGACGAACCTTAAGTTACTGGCATTGCCCCTAGCCCCCCTTTTTCAAAGGGGGAGGCCCGGTTTACGTGGTCTTTTGGGCCATAACGTGCTTCTTGAAAAATTTCCCTAGGAAATTCTTGATTTCTTTTGACCTCTCTTGCTGAGTTTCGTATAATGATACGGGTCTGATTAACCTTCCGACCTGTTCAACCCCACGTTTTTCCAAGGATGGATTTCTATGGCCGTTGCCCACGCTCCCATCGCCGGCGTTGGCCCGATTTCTTCCGGGGGTGGGGTGGTTTTTTCAACGCCTGTGGTGCGGTTGGTTCATTGTTTTCGGGATTCTTACAGCAACGCCGTGGCCACGGCCCGGTCTTGTTATTCGCCCACGCTCGTCACCACCGATCAAGTGAATAAAGACGAAGCCTCCCGGGTTCGTCGCGACGTCCTCGCGGCGGACATTTATCGGGCGGGGCATCACACCACCCTTCAACACGCCACGTTTCAGTTCTCGCTGGAAAATGTTTCCCGTCAGTTTATTTGGTCGTTTTTGCACAGCCACCCTTACTACAATTCCGAACAGGTGAGTCAGCGTTACGTGGCCGTGGGGCCGGACCATCTCACGGTGCCGTCGTTGCCGGAACAGGCGGAAATTCTCTTTCGTGAGACCGCTCTTGTTTTGTTTCAGGGCTATCAACGTTTAGGGGCGATGCTGACCCCTGTGGTTCGACGGGAATACCAGCGGTTGTTCCCCTTACGGAACCCGGATGAAAAACCTTGGGTTCGGGCTGTTCAACAACGGGCCCAAGAAGTGGCCCGCTACGTTTTGCCCGTGGCCACCCAGGCCCATTTGTACCACACCATCAGTGGTCTGACCCTTCACCGGTATCACCGGCTTTGCCAAAGTTTTGACACGCCCACAGAACAAAAAAAAGTGGTGGAGGCCATGATTCAGGCCGTCGGGGCTGTGGACCCTCTTTTTGTTTCTCGGATGGAAGATCCTTTGTCCCTGGATCAAACGCCGGAGTACCAGGCCCACCAAGAATTTCACGGCAAAGACACCCGACACACAGAAAACTTTATCAAAGAATTTGATGCCAACCTAGAAGGATACAGTTCCAAACTGGTGGATTACAAAGTCCACGGGGAAAAAACCATGGCCCAAGCGGTGCGGTCTGTGTTGGGGGTTCCTCGGTCGGCGTTGTCGGACGACGACGCCATCGCTCGGGTGTTGAGTCCGGCTCAAAACCCTTATTTAAGCGAAACGCTCAACCTTACGGCCCATTCAAAACTGTGCCGAACCATGGCCCATCCGCATTTCACTTTTGCCAGAAAAATTTCCCACACGGCGGACAGTCAAGACCAGCGTCATCGCACGGTACCGGGGTCCCGGCCTGTTTTGGCGGCTCATTTTAATCCGAATCGGCCGGACTACGTGACGCCCTCGCTCCTTGGGGAAAACCCCGAGGCTTTGGATTTTTACAAAACGCTGATGGCCGATCTTTGGAACCGCATCGGTCGCTTGATGGTGTTGGGGGCGTCGAGCGAAGCGGCCCTTTACCTTTTGCCCAACGCGGTCAGCGTTCGGTTTGAAGAGTCCGGCGATCTTTTAAATTACCACCACAAATGGACCCATCGCCTTTGCTACACGGCCCAAGAAGAAATTTGGAAGACCTGCCAAGAAGAAGTGGCTCAGGTGGCCCAAGTGGCTCCGCGGGTGGCAAAACATTTAGGGGCCCCCTGCCGTTTGCGGGCGGACGCCCGTCGTCGCCCTTTCTGCCCCGAAGGATCCCGCTATTGCGGGGTGGTGGTTTGGAAAAAAGACGTGAAAGATTACACGAGGGTTCTTTGACCAAGGACGATTACTTAAAGCGGTGGGCCATTCGGTATGTTTGGTGGCGAACGACGAAGGAGGCCCTTCGATTTCCTAAAACGATCGTTGCCCAAGTGATGGAGTTGGGGGATTACAACGATGTTGTGGATCTCCTCCGTTTGATGGGCGAAGATTTTCTTCGGAATGTTTTGCAACAAGCCGAAGCCGGACAGTTCAGCCCTCGTTCTTGGGCCTACTGGCATTATCGTTTGGGGCTGGCCGATTTGGATCGTGTTCCCTGTATGCCGGTCCGAAAAGTGGCGTGAAAAAAGCGTTCGTTCCTCGCTTTGATATTTTACCACCGGCCCAGAGAAGGCTTTGGCCGGTTCTTGGCCCAGTGGTCCGGCACGGTTTTGTCCTTTACGGTGGAACCGCTGTGGCGTTGCGATGTGGGCATCGGACGTCTGTGGATTTCGATTTTTTCGGTGACAGACCTCTGGATGTGGACCCTCTGACGTTGGATTTGCCGTTTCTATTGAAAGCCCAAGTTTTGCAAAACACAGAGAACACGTTAACGGTGTCTGTGTTGTCTGAACGAAAAAAAGAAAAGCCCGTGAAAATTTCGTTTTTTGGTTCCATTGGTTTTGGGCGGGTGGACGCTCCCGAATGGACGGAGGATGGCGTTCTTCAGGTGGCTTCCCCTTTGGATTTAATGGGGACCAAATTGGCGGTTCTGCTCAAACGTGTGGTTGCCCGAGATTATCAAGACATAGCGGCTCTTATTCGTTCGGGGGTTTCCCTAAATAAAGGGTTGGCGGTGGCTCAGGTTTTGTATGGATTTTCGTTTCAGCCCAGCGAAGCGTTAAAGGCTTTGGTTTATTTCAAAGGCGGGGATCTTTCCACTCTGCCCCGTTTGGATCGGCAACTATTGGTCGAGGCGGTTAAAAAAGTCGGGCCGTTGCCCGTGATTAGAAGTGTTTCAAAAAAATTGGGTTTATCCCCAAGGCCCGTAACTTAAGCCAGAAAAGACTAGTCACCCCGGCGAAAGCCGGGGTCCAGTGTTTCTAATAGATGTTTAAACGCGGTTTTAAAGACTGGATTCCGGCCTTCGCCGGAATGACGATCCTTAAGTTACTGGCATTGGGGTTTATCCCACACATAGGAAGAAAACCATGTCCACACTCATAGTTGTTGGTGCCCAATGGGGCGATGAAGGAAAAGGAAAGATTGTTCATCTGCTGGGGAAAAAGGCGGACATTATTGTTCGCTATCAGGGCGGGAACAACGCCGGTCACACGGTGGTCTTTGATAAAAAACATTTTGTCCTGCATCAAATCCCGTCGGGCATTCTTCAGCCCGGCAAAACCTGTGTGATCGCCAACGGGGTGGTGATGGACCCGTGGGCCCTGCGGGAAGAAGCCCAGTTTTTAGAATCCCGCAAAATCCGCGTGAAGGGCCGGCTGTTCATTAGTTCTTGGGCTCACCTCATTTTGCCGTACCACCGTTATTTAGACGCCTTGCGGGAGGCCGGTTCCGACAAGATCGGAACCACCAAGCGAGGGATTGGCCCGGCTTACTCAGACAAAGTTGGTCGTGTGGGCATCCGCTTGGCCGATTACATGGATCCCGAAGCGTTTAAGGAATTGCTGGAACTTAATTTGAAAGCAAAGGCTCCTCTGCTCACGGGGTTGGTTTCTTTGAACGATTTAAGACGGGAAACCCTGAAAGATTACGACGATCTGCGAGCCTTCTTCGCCCCGTTGATGGCCGACACGCCGGCCCTTCTTCAAAAGGCTCTGAGGGCCGAAAAGAACGTTCTTTTTGAGGGGGCCCAAGGGACTATGTTAGACGTGGATTTTGGTACTTACCCCTTCGTCACCTCGTCCAATCCCATCGCCGGAGCGGCCTGCGTGGGGTCTGGGGTGGGGCCCGCGTTTATTGACGAGGTTTTGGGCGTGGTGAAGGCCTACACCACGCGTGTGGGTGACGGTCCGTTTCCCACAGAACTCAAAGACACGTTCGGGGATAAACTCCGGGAGCGGGGGGCCGAATTTGGGGCCACCACGGGCCGACCCCGTCGGTGCGGGTGGTTCGACGCTGTGGTGGTTCGCCACGCGGTGCGTATCAACGGGCTCACGCGTCTTTCTCTCACAAAGCTGGACGTGTTGGAAGGGGTGGATCCTATTCGCGTTTGCGTGGCCTACAAAATAGATGGAAAAACCGTGAAAGATTTTCCAGCTTCCCGGCGGGATCAAGCCCGAGCGGTGCCTGTTTACAAAAATGTGCCGGGGTTCACCGGCCCCGTGAAAGGGGTGACCACTTACGCCCAGCTCCCCCGAGCCGCCCAATCCTATATAAAGTTTCTTGAAAAAGAAGTGGGCGTTCCCATGACGCTCATCTCCATGGGACGAAGTCGGGAAGAAACGATTTTGATGGATAAAAAATTCAAATGGGCGGTGGCATGAAAGCCCGTTTGGCGTTGGAGACCGGACGTGTGTTCCCCGGAGAATCTTTTGGGGCGTTGAAAGAAACCGGTGGTGAGGTGGTTTTTTGTACGGCGTTGACGGGTTATCAGGAAATTTTAACGGACCCGTCTTACCAGCGTCAAATTGTGGTGATGACTTACCCTCATATTGGGAACTACGGTACGGCCCCCGAGTTAAACGAATCGGAACGGCCTCGGGTGTCGGGGTTTGTGGCCCGGGAGTTCAGCCCAATGGCCAGCCATTGGAAAAGCACCGCCACGTTGAGCGATTTTATGAAGAAACACGATGTGGCTGGTTTGGACGGCTTGGACACCCGATCTTTGGTTCGTCATTTGCGGGATCAAGGGGCTTGCCGGGGCGTGATATCGACGGACACCGTGGACGACGCGGTGTTGGTGGAACGGGCGAAAGCTCTTCCTTCCATGATCGGGGCGGATTTGGTTCAAGAGGTTTCATGTGCAAAATCCCACGCGTGGGAAAAAAACAACAAGACCACATCTCACCAAAGGCGGGTGGCTCTCATGGATTATGGAATGAAACACAACATCCCAAATTCTCTGGTGGAACACGGGTGCGAGGTGACGGTGTTTCCGGCCCGGACCACCTTTGAAGAATTAATGGCGTTCCATCCCGACGGGCTCATGTTGTCCAACGGCCCCGGGGACCCGGCCGCTGTCACCTACGCCGTGGATATGGTCCGTCGGGTGATTAAGGCCAACGAGACCGCCTCCAAACCTTTGCCGGTGTTTGGTATTTGTTTGGGGCATCAGATTTTGGGATTGGCCCTTGGGGGGAAAACGTACAAACTGAAATTTGGTCATCGAGGGGCCAACCACCCGGTGAAAGATCTCACCACCGGTAAGGTGGAAGTCACCACCCAAAACCACGGTTTTGCCGTGGACATGGCTTCTTTGGCCGATCGCCCCGTGGAACTCACGCACATAAATTTGAACGATCAAACCGTGGAGGGGATTCGGCACAAAACCCTCCCGCTCTTTTCTGTGCAATACCACCCCGAAGCCTGCCCGGGTCCCCACGATTCTCGCTATTTATTTGACCGTTTTATCGGACTGATGTCATGACCGGTAAATCTTGTTTTTTGAATTTTGTCATTCCGGCGAAAGCCGGAATCCCGAGGGTGTTTTTCCTTTTTTTCACTTTCTTTTTTCTTTTGCCTCTCGCTGTTCGGGCCACCCTCACTGAAGACACCGTGGCGTCGGGTGTTCCCATCAGCACGTCTTCGTGGATGAAAACCAACGTTCAGGTGGACAACAAAAACACCATTCACCTGACCTTTTACGATCCCACGGACGAAAGCCTCAAATACACAAAATTCGTTAACGGCACCGCCGCGTGGGCCCCGGTCACCTCCATCACCCCCGTGGGGGTCAAAGTGGCCCCACAAAACGATTTGGCTTTGTCCGGCACAAACCCCCAAGCGGTTTATTACAAAATCTCGTCACCCGCCGGTGTTTATCGTTCCCGCTGGACGGGCACGGCTTGGGTGGAAGACGCGGTCCAAGTTTTTACGGGCACCCAAACCTTCGTGTCCATGGCCATGGGCACCGACGACAACCCTCGGGTGGCCTATTACCACAGCCCGTCGAGCACGACTCTCTTCGCCCTTTACGGGGGCGGTCGTTGGAGCACCTACACAGTGTTCGCCAGTTCTGGGGGCGGTCCGGTGTCTTTGGAATTGGACACGACCAACACGCCCACGGTGGTGTTTGTTAGTTCCCATCCGACGGAAGGATGGGAAGTTTGTGTCTATCGAAAAACGTCTTCAGGTTTCGAAGGGCGTCGTTACTACTATGCGCTAGATAACGTATCGGCTCAATCTTTGGCCACGGCCATGGACCGTTTTGGAAATACGCACGCGGTGTTTAATTTTCCTTCGGTAACAGACCCTCTTTTTTATTATATGGCGTTTAATATCACGGGAGATATTGTTTCCGATTCGTCTTACTACATCCAATTCGGTACAGCCCCGGTTTTCGCCGATGTGGCGGTGGATAAAGACGACCACGCGGTTGTCCTTGTGTCCACGGGGCTTAACCAGTTAAATCTTTTGAAATTTGACAGTGGGAGAAACCCCGTCTTCACGCCGTTAGCTACCACGGGTCTTTTGAACGGGGTGGGGGGCGGTTTGGCCCTCAATTCTTTTGATCACGCCATGGTGAGTTGTTACAGTCACAGCGGGAGCACCGACGACGTGCGTTTCATCACCGAGGCGGCCCGGGGGTTGTCGGTTTCAGGGAGTGTGGAAGATCCTTCAAACGCCGCGTTGTCGGGTGTGACCCTTACTCTCAGTGGGGGGATCGCTTCCCAAACGGTCCTCACGGACGCTTTGGGGGCTTACACCTTTGCTCCTCTTCTCTGGGAGGGCTATTATGTTGTAACGCCCTCAAAACCGCCCTTACTGTTTCGGCCCGGGGACGCGTCCGTGGCTCTTAGAAATTCAATCACGGTCCCTCTTTTCATGGGGGAGGAAGTTAAATTTAAAATAGAAAAAAATCTGTTCAACCCCTCGGTCAACGAGGAAGCCCATTTCATCTATTCCATTTTGCCCGGTTCTGTGCTCTTCTCCATTTACAACGTTCGCGGGGATTTAATAAAGAATTTAGTGAATGAAGACAAGCCCGGGGGGGACCACGACGTTTTTTGGGACGGTCGCGACGACCAAGGTCGTGTGGTGGCCACGGGCATTTATCCTTTTGTGATTGAATCGAACGAGTTAAAAAGTAAAGGTAAAATAGCGGTGATCAAATGAAAAAAAACGTAACCACTCAGCCCTCATCCGGCCCTTCGGGCCACCTTCCCCCAAGAGGGGAAGGAAATCATGGTTTTCCCTCTCCTCTTGGGAGAGGGCAGGGTGAGGGACCTGAGCAGTTACAAAAAAACCTCAAAAAACCGATTCTTTCCGTTCTTGGGCGGACTATAAAAAATCTGGGGAGAGGGATCCCTCTCTTTTTCCTTGTGGTTTCGGCCCAGGCTCTTGATTCTCGGACGGGGGGTGGATCTTTGTTAGAGACCATGGACGCCCGGCTCACGGCTTTGGGGGAAACCGGAAGCACCTTGTCGGGGGATCTCAGCGGTGTGACGGTGAACCCGGCTTTGCTGGTGACAATGGACGGGAGTCAGTTGTTGACTCAATTTAATATGTCCCCCAACGATGTTCGCACGGGGGTGTTGGCTTTTGGCCGGGGAGGTTCTCGGTTTGGTTGGGATTTGTCCGTGGCTTATTTAGACGCTGGAACCATGAACCTTTACCCGGGCGATGGGTCCCAGTCGTCCGTGAAAGCCCAACAAGATTACGTGGGCTCGTTGGGAATGGCTCTTGCGATCACGGAGTGGTGGCGGGTGGGAGCGTCGGTGAAACACCTTAACTCCACCCTCATTGACGACTATTCGGCGAAGGCCACCGCCGCGGACGCGGGCGTTCTCTTCGATTTGCCCTTGGACGGGTTCCGTCTGGGAGGGGCCGTTCAGAATTTGGGGTCCGATCTGGCCTATAAAAACGAAGGGGACCCACTGCCTCGGTTTTATCGCGGGGGGCTCTCGTGGCAAAACGCACCGGTTTACGACGAGTTCTCCGGTGAAGAATCTTCTCCGTGGTATCAAAGACAGAACATTCCCTCCCGCTATTGGGTGGGGGCCGACGCCGTGGCGGATCGCTGGGGGAAGGTCCATGGGTGTCTTGGGTTTGAGTGGGACTACGCCCGGTTGGCCATCCTGCGCGTGGGGGGAACCGTTGGGAAAAACGAAAATGGGTTAACGGGTGGCTTTGGCCTCCACTTGGGAACGTGGCGGTTGGACTATTCCATTCAACTTTTAGATCAGATCAGTGACCGTCACCGGGTGACTGTTTCGAAATTTTGGAAAACCGAAAAATAAGGAATCTTTATGCCCAAACGCACCGATATTGAAACCATCCTCATTCTTGGCTCTGGCCCCATCGTGATCGGCCAAGCCTGCGAATTCGACTATTCCGGGGCCCAAGCCGTGAAGGTTCTTAAAAAAGAAGGTTACCGTGTGGTGCTCATCAATTCCAACCCGGCCACCATCATGACGGACCCGGAATTCGCCCACGCCACCTACGTGGAACCTCTCATTCCGTCCATGGTGGAACGCATCATTGAAAAAGAAAAACCTCAGGTGATTTTGCCCACCCTCGGGGGGCAAACCGCTCTTAATTTGGCCGTGGCCCTTCACGAGCGAGGCAGTTTGGCCAAATACGGGGTGGAACTCATCGGGGCGAAGGTGGACGCCATCCGACGGGCCGAAGACCGAGAACTGTTTAAGAAAACCATGCTGGGCATTGGGTTGGACGTGCCCCTCAGTGGCATCGCCCGGTCCGTGGGCGAGGCCGAGCAAGTGGCCGAACGGATTGGGTTTCCCATGATCATCCGAGCGTCGTTCACGTTGGGGGGCGTGGGGTCGGCCATTGTTTATTCGAGGGAAGAGTTTTTGTCCGCCGTGCGTCGTGGGTTGGACGCCAGTCCCATTCATGAAGTTTTGTTGGAACAAAGCCTGATCGGTTGGAAAGAGTTTGAGTTGGAGGTGATGCGGGACCGGGCGGATCAATGCGTGGTGATTTGTTCCATCGAAAATTTAGACCCCATGGGGGTCCACACCGGGGACTCCATCACCGTGGCCCCGGCCCAAACCCTCTCGGACCCGGAATACCAAATTTTGCGGAACCAAGCCTTTGCCTGCATTCGGGCCATTGGAGTCGAAACGGGTGGGTCCAACGTGCAGTTTGCTGTGGATCCTCGCACCGGCCGGGTCACCGTGATCGAGATGAACCCCCGCGTGTCCCGGTCGTCGGCTTTGGCGTCGAAGGCCACGGGGTTTCCCATCGCTAAAATGGCCGCCTTGTTGGCCGTGGGATACCGCTTGGACGAAATAGCCAACGACATCACGAAAAAAACCCCGGCCTGTTTTGAGCCGGTGATTGACTACGTGGTGACAAAAGTTCCTCGGTTCGCCTTTGAAAAGTTCACCGAAGGGGATCAAACGCTCACCACCAGCATGAAATCCGTGGGCGAAGTGATGGCCATTGGGCGAACTTTTCGGGAATCCCTCCAAAAAGCCTTGCGGGGGTTGGAAATCGGGCGTGGGGGGTTGGGGGCCGATGGGAAATCCATTGTTCCCGCCGTGGAAAAAGCCGTGCTTCTTCCCGCGGACGATCCCGTTCGAGAAAAGTTATTGGAAGACGTTCGCCACAAAATTCAAGTGCCCAACTGCGATCGAATATTTTATTTAAAATACGCTCTGCAGTTGGGGCTCTCCGTCGAAGATATTCACAAACTCTCCGGGGTGGACCCGTGGTTTGTGGACCAGATGGCCCGGATCGTTGCTTTAGAAAAAGAGATTCGAGCCGAAGGCAAAGGGTTGTCCATCCCCTTATTAAGACGGGCCAAACGAGACGGTTTTTCCGACCAGCAATTGGCGTGGATCACGGGTTTGAAAGCGGACGCCCTCGCTAAAACCCGTCGCGAACACATTCCCATCACTTACAAGAAAGTCGACACCTGTTCGGCGGAATTTCCCGCCGAAACGCCGTATTTTTATTCCACGTACGAAACCGAAGACGAATCCTTGCCTCCGTCGGGCAAGGAGCGGGTGATCGTTCTGGGCGGTGGCCCCAACCGCATCGGCCAAGGCATCGAGTTTGATTACTGTTGTGTCCACGCGGCGTGGGCCATTAAAGAGTGCGGTTACGAAGCCATCATGGTCAATTGCAATCCCGAAACCGTTTCCACGGATTACGACACCTCCGATCAGTTGTTTTTTGAACCGCTCACCTTGGAAGACGTGATGAACGTGGTGGAACGTACCGGGGCCAAGGGCGTGATTCCGCAATTCGGTGGGCAAACGCCGTTGAATTTGGCCAAACCTCTTTTGAAAGCCGGTGCGACCATTTTGGGTACGTCGGCGGATTCCATCGATATTGCCGAAGATCGGGAACGGTTCGGGGCTTTGCTCACGGAATTGAAAATTCCGCACCCGGCCCACGGTGTGGCCCGCAATTTAAAAGAAGCCGAAGCCGCCGCCGAGTCCGTTGGGTATCCCGTGATGGTTCGTCCCTCTTACGTGTTGGGGGGCGGGCCATGGAAGTGGTTTTTGATCGAGACCATCTCGCCGATTACATGCGTCGAGCGTTGGAGGCCGGGGCCGGATTGCCTATTTTGTTGGATCGTTTCCTCGAGGACGCCAAAGAGGTGGACGTGGACGCCGTTTGCGATGGAAAAGACGTGTACATCGCGGGTATCATGGAACACATCGAAGAGGCCGGGATTCATTCGGGCGATTCCGCCTGTGTTCTGCCTCCGCACAGTTTAGAGCCGAAAGTGATCGACGATCTTTCGACTTACACCACCCGCATGGCTTTGGCTTTGAACGTTAAGGGGCTTATCAATATTCAATTCGCTGTTCAAAACGGTACGGTTTACGTTCTCGAGGCCAACCCCCGGGCCAGTCGGACGATCCCTTTCGTTTCCAAAGCCACGGGGGTGCCTTTGGCCAAAGTGGCCGCCAAGGTGATGGTGGGAATGCCCTTGGCCGAGGCTTTGGCCCCATGGAAGGACACCATCGGCAAGAAAAAACCTTGGTATGCCGTGAAAGAAGTGGTGTTTCCGTGGTTGCGATTTCCCGAGGTGGATGTGGTCCTTGGGCCCGAAATGCGTTCCACGGGCGAAGTGATGGGCATCGACGACGATTACGCCACGGCTTTCGCCAAATCCCAAGCCGCCGCTGGGGGGCCTTTGCCCAAAGCCGGTACGATCCTGTTCAGTTTGCGCGAGCGCGATCGAGCCCAATCGGTTCCCATCGCTCGAGCGTTTCAGCGGATGGGTTACGGGCTTATGGGGACCGAAGGCACCTACGAATTTCTCAAAGAAAATGGTTTAACCATAGATCCCGTCAAGAAAATCGCCGAAGGTCGCCCGAATGTTTTGGACGTGATCAAAAACCGCGAGGTGGTGTTGGTGGTGAACACCCCCGCCGGTCAACGGTCCCGCTCCGATGGCTTTCATATTCGGCGCACGGCTCTTCTTTCCAACGTCCCCATTCTCACCACCTACGCCGCGGCGCGTACCGTGGTGGAAGGTCTTAAAGAGTCCCGGGAACGTCGCTGGGAAGTGACCTCGCTTCAAGACTTCTACCGATCGGCGCACTGATCCTAACCCGGACGAGTGAAGGAGAAGCTCTCCCGGGGTGAATGTTTTCTCGAAATGTTTCATGGTTTCTCCGATTGAACGACTCGTCCGAGTTGTCTTGACCGTTCTCTCGGATCGTCTTTTGTACCCTTGAAAACTATTTTTCGAAATGGGGAAAATCCTGTTAACGGACAGGCTCTCGAGTCATTCCGGCGAACGCCGGAATCCAGAAGGTTTTTTTGTTTCTTCAACGGAAATTTCACAGACTGGATTCCGGCGTTCGCCGGAATGACGAGTCTGAAAGGCTTTTTTAAGATTCACCTATCTTAGGTTGATAAACCAAAAAAAATATGGTTTACAACGCCCCGAAAACAATTTAAGATAGCCCTATGCAAAAGATTGGCCAAAAAATGCTTGGGGCGGGGCTCTCTCTTGTTTTTTTTGCTGTCAACGTGGTTTATGCCCACGCTTCCGACGAAGGTTTTTGGCAAGAACGTCGTCGGGCGGTGTCTCGGAGGGTCGAGGTTTTTTCCGCTTCTGTGGCCCTTGGACCGGCTTCGACAGTTCCTTTCGCCGATGCCCTTCGTCCCCGTCCTGTGTCTCTCACATCGGCTCTCTCGTTCCAAACCGCTGAATCACTCCCTCGGAATTTCATTCGTGACAAATCGGCCCTCTTCGGGGCGTTGAACGCCGGGGCTGGGTCCGTCCGAGCGGTTCGTTTTCCCGTGGGCGCCCCGACCAAAACCGTGGTCCATGTGTTGGACGTTCATCAGAATTTTGAAGCCCAAACCCATATTTCCGAAACGGTCACGGCTCTCACCCGTGACGGGGCCGTGGGGGTGGTCGCCTTGGAGGGGGCTTGGGGAAATTTAGACCTTCATCGGTACCGTCAATTTTCTGATCGCGACGCTGTTCAACACGCCGCGGATTTTCTCCTACGGGAAAATAAAATTTCCGGCCCCATCCGTTCCGCCATGACCACCGCCACGCCCCTTCTTCCTTTCGTGGGAGTGGACGATCCCCTTCATTACAAAGCCAACGTGAACGCGGTTCGTTGGTCGTCCCAGCACGTTTTCGAAGATCAGGCCCGTTGCGCTCAAAGACGTGAATCTTTGGAAAAAGAAAAACAGCGGGTTTATTCCAAGGATTTAAAATCCCTGGACGCGGTGGCGCGGAATTGGCGAAAGGGGCAAGAGCGTCTTCCTTCCTACGTCAAAACCCTGACGGCCGGTGTTCCGGAAAAATCCCTTTCTCCCGCGATCAAAACTTTTCTCAGGGCGTCCGCTTTAGAATCCCGGTTGGATTTTAAAGCCGTGGAATCGGATCGGACCCGGTTGGTCCAACGGTTGTCTCTCGTATTAAAACCGGAGCAATTCACCCAATTGGCCCAAGACAGCGTGTCCTACCGTGCGGGGGAATTGCGTTACGCGGATTATTACGATCGTCTTGAAAAAGTGTGCCAAGGGGCGGGTGTGTCTTTGACCGGGTTCCCTTTCATCAAAGACTACCTTCGTTACGTTCTCACGGCCGATGGGATTTCCGTGGACGACCTCAATCGGGATCTCGAGGAAGCGGAACGATGGGCTTTTTACCGGCGGGCCAAAACTTCTGAGGAAAAGAGGCTCGTTCAAGAAGATTCTTTGTTGTGTTTGCAAGAAAAATTGTTGGATTTTGCCTTGGTCCCCAGCGAATGGCTCCGTTACCAAAAAGAAAAACGCGACGCTTCCTTAGCGAATTACGAAGTCTTTTATCAGGAAGCCCAAACCCGCGATGATTCCATGGCCCGCAACCTTCTAACGGCCATGGGAAACGCCAAGACCGACACGGCTCTGTTGGTCACGGGGGGGTTTCACGCGGACGGGATTTCAAAACGTCTCACCCAAGCCGGGGCTGTGGTTATTGAATTTTCACCTCGAGTGGATCGGGTGGACGCGCTCGACGGAGCGAAGGCCCTGTCCGTTTTCTCGCGAGAGAAAACGCCCTTGGACGTTCTCTTCGCCGGGGAAAAACTTTTTTTAGCCCCGTCCCCCGTGCTGGGCCTTGGGGCCGCCCCAGCGGGGGTGGCGGCTCGGCGGGCGGCTCGCTCGCCGTTGACGGAAAACGAACTGTTCCTGTTGGTGAATGAATCCATTGGTCGGTTGGGGGGAACCGGTTTTTTATGGGGGACAAAAAAAGACGACCGGGGTCGTCTGGTTTTAACGTTTGTGGTTCCCGGCGAGTTCGGGAGGCGTCTTCGATACGATGTGGTCACGGAAAACGGGAACATCCAAGAGATCCGAGAATCCCAACCCACGGATCATCCTTCCACGCTGGCTTGGTTGTGGGAATCCTTGGCCCGTCGCACCAAAGGGCGGGTGGGGTCTTCCGATGACCCCGTGGAGAATGTTCTTTTGTGGGCTCCATGGGAATCGGCGTTTTTGGCCACGTTGTCTGGGTTTGTTGCCGTTTCTCTGTCGTTGAATCTCCTACCTCTTTGGGGTCTGGGTGGCTTAGCCGGTCTTGGTTTTTTTATGGGGTTCAGCCATCGTTGGGGGACCTACACCCAACGAAATCGCTCGGTTGTTCGATCCAAGGCTTCTCTTCGTGCGTCCTTTAAAAAAGCGGTTTTCTGGGGGGTATGGCCCACCCTCTGGGCTTGCGTGGGGGTTGCCCTTCCCTTCCCCATGGTTGTGCTTTTGTCAGGCGGCGTGATTTTTATCGTCACCGTTGTCCATTGGATGTCCAACCGTTTTTGGCTTTTTCGCCATCGTATTGAAAACACGGACGATTTTTTCACCCCTTCTTTTTTCTTAACGTTAGAAAAAGAATTTAAAAAACCGCTGATCCCACAAACCGATTTGGTCCACGCGTTTCATGAAATTTTTCGTCTGTTGGCCCAATGGGAAAAAGACGAACAGTTCTTGGCACGGAACGATCCTGTGTCTTCGTCTGATAACGCCAAGACCGCCGTTTCTCAACTTAAAATGGCTCTTTCCCCCGTTCTGCTTTTAGCGTCTCGTCGTCGGGTGCATCGTTTTGATGTTGCTGTGTCCCGTTTTAACTCTCTTTTTTTAAAAAGCGATGAAATCTCCCGTCGTTCGATTCGCGAAATTTTTTTGACGGTTTTTCAAACCGCTCTTTCAGTCACCGTTTCGATACAAAAAAAAGCAGGAATCCTCCCTTTTAGTTTAGACATTTATTTCTTTCCCACCCCGATCGGTTTGTCTGTGCTGGAAACCAAGGAAGGGGTCGCTGCTTCTTTATCCCTTCGTGTGGTTAATGAATTGATGGACATCCTCTCAACTTCGGATTTAACAAAGGATCTTTCCGGAACCCCCGCCGATTGGGACCGTCGCGTGTACCATCAATTGCAACACAAGTTAGCCTTTGCCCTCTTGGGTGTTTTCATTGGAGGCCTTGATTGGGGCACTTATTTGAAAAATCGGAAAATTTTAGACCGTCTGACTGGTTTTATCGCCGATCACACGGCTCTTAGAGAACTCCCCCACCCGCCGGGGAGTTCTCTCGTTCAATACGACGTTCAAATTTTAGGCATCACTTTTCAGTTGGGTTGCGATTTTCATCAAAAAAAAGTGGGATTTACTAAAGACGAGGCCCTTGCACTGTTAGACAAGATGGAGGTCCCTTCCTTGGATTTTTCCATCAAGATCTTCTTGTCCAACGGAGGGGCAGACCTCGGTTGGCGTAAAATAGACATGGGTGTTTTGCGAGGGATTGTTCCGCGGTCTGTGATTCTTCGTGTTTTGCGTAGGAAAACCCATCCGCCGGCGGTGGAAGCTCCCCCCCCTCGCCGGTTTTTCAAAGCACCGAGGCGAACGGGGGGAATAGGGAATTCCCCCAAAGTTGGCCGTTCCCATCTCACGTTGGTTCGGCCCAAAAAACCAAACCCTCCATCGCCCCAATCGCTCCTTTATCTTATGACGAACAATGTTGTTTGGGGCGGGTTGGGGTGGTTGTTGGAGGTGGTGGGGTTCGTCGTTGTGTCCGTTTTCCTTGGGCCTGTTTTCGTCGGGGGGGGGATTCTTGTCCTTTCGGTTTTTCATGGGCTTTTAGACAAAGACCCGGCCTCCGTTTGGGCCAAAATTCGACGGTTGGGGCGTTCCCTCCTTCTTTCCAGCCCCTACGTGACTTTCCCCATTCTCTGGGGGCCGGTGGGGGGGCTTCTTCTGGCCGTCGTTTTTCACGGATTTTACGACGTTGTTGTCATTGGCCAACAGTTTTGGCAAGCCGCTCAAGCGGGACGTTGGGCCGCCCGGGTCTTAAAAAAAAACGAAGACGGTTCCGTTCCCCCGAAGATCGATGCTTTTCGTTCCCATCTTTTTGTCCCTGTGGATTCTTTAAACCTGAACCGTTTGAACGTTCAGGGCTTAACCTCATTTCCCCGCACACCGGAAGAAGCTTTTTATAAATCTCTCGGTCCTGTGGCCTCGACCGATCCCGGTCGTTTGGTGGATGTTTTCTCCGCCCTTGTCGCGGGGCGACCCGTTCAACCCAACGCCACCCCCGTTCATTTGGTCCTCGTGAACGCCGCGGAGGAATCGGTTGTTCAAGCCCTGATGGAAAAATTCGAAACCCTCAACGCCCGCTCGACGAACCCTGTTCAGTTGTTTGTGGTGGTGGCCGGTCCTTTAAAAACGCAAAAACCTAGGCAAAACGTGCATGTCCTGTCTGTCCCCCCTTCTTCGGTCGTGGACGTTGTGGACGTCAACGCGCATTTCTCGGCGTGGGCCAAAACCTTGGCCACGCCTCCTTCCGTTACGGTCAGTCGTTCGAACACAATACGGTTGTCTCGTCTCGGTGAACTCCCCGCCGATAGTCTCTTGGCCATCCCCCTCCAACAACTCCTGTCCTTCCCTCTCACTCCAACCGATCTGAATCACCTGCTCGAGACACTCCTCGTCCTCGCTAAAAACGCCTAACCTGCTTTTTTGTAACTACTCAGCGGCCGACCCGGCCCTTTCCCAAGCCAATCAGCCCGCCCAGAAAAGGGCGGGGCGAAGGAGGGATGAAACTTGGTTCTCGGGCCTTGTCTTAAAGATAAATCCCCCCTGGCCCCGCCTCAGCGACTCTGTCGCCCCCGGTGCCGGGCTCTCTGAGACCGGCCCCTTTTTCAAAGGGGGGGGAAGAACACGGCCCCAAGGGTATCCCCCCCTTTACGAAGAAAGGGGGGTGAGGGGGGATTTTGAAGTTTCTTTGAAGAGCAGAGGGAAAATTCTATCGGAGGGCTAAAGAGACACGTTTTACCTCCCCCCCCAACCACCACCTCTTGGCTATAGTGTTGCATTTAATTTTATTTGCATTATCCTAAAAACGGAAGTTGGACTCTTATGAAAACAAGGCAAAGCATTGATAAGATTACGTTTTAGTCTTGATTGGTCAATGAAAAAGAGTCACCCAATGGGTGAATCTTAAAAAAGTCTTTCAGTCTCGTCATACCGGCGAAGGCCGGTATCCAGTTCGTGAAATTTCCGTCGAAGAAACAAAAAAATCTTCTGGATACCGGCCTTCGCCGGTATGACGAATCTAAAGAAAATTGGTTTCAACTTCCGTTTTTAGGATTATTACAACGAGTTCGTTTTTTTTAGTGTTTTTTTTTGTTTGTCTTGATATACTTGGCTAAGATAAGAGTTAAGGGAGAACGACCGATGAAAAAAACAGCGGGCGTTTTGGTTTTGTCTTATCTTTGTTCCAACGTTTTGTTTGCTTACACGCCGGAATCAAGCTTTTGGAGCGAGCGACGCCGGGCGGCGAACCTCCGAAAATCCGGTACCTCCCTTTCCTTGGCCCAAGGGTCAAGCCCCTTGTCGAACGGGTCCGCCTCCCTTTTGACGTCGTTCCCCTCGCTCACGGCCGGTGGTGTGACCGGCGTGCTGTCCAAAACCGTGACCGAATCGGTCCCCGCGTCGTTTCTTTCCTTACATAAAGAACTGCTGAACGCCCTCCCTTCTTCTTTTG
>Ga0247840_10005284_pt1 | contig 19577 bp, 16 predicted proteins | sample LaCruzMarch2015__FD_192404 | JGI IMG/M metagenome (GOLD analysis project Ga0247840, IMG submission 192404) | Freshwater microbial communities from meromictic Lake La Cruz, Castile-La Mancha, Spain - LaCruzMarch2015_17m | ecosystem: Environmental > Aquatic > Freshwater > Lake | place: Spain... | reverse complement strand
TAAATTGTTAAAGGATTGTTAAAGGATTGTTAAAGGATTGTTAAAGGATTGTTAAAGGATTGTTAAAGGATTGTTAAAGGATTGTTAAAGGATTGTTAAAGGATTGTTAAAGGATTGTTAAAGGATTAATCAAGAGGACTATCGGTAATTTTCATTCCACAATAATCGACATTATTTAATTTAAAGTCTTGTTTTTTATAAATACCGATATTGATTGCTTCTTCTAAAATCCATTTGAAATTATCCCAAAATTCCGTAGTATGTCCTATACTTAAAGTGCAAATATGTGCTAATTCGTGAAGAACGACGAAAATCATCGTATTTAAATCCATTAATTTATTATGACTTCTTAAACATAAGACGATTTGCTCGCCTTTATTTACGGAATAACTCGTGAATTCTGGATTATCTATTCCTTCTTTGATATTATCAGGTCTAAAATTCTTCTTTAATCGCATCGTTCTATCTTCATCTGGATAGGATTTGATAAGATGGTCGGTGATTATTATCAATTTTTCACGAATTTGAGCAATTAAATTCGCTGCTTCTTGTGCGTCATCTTTAATTTGAACTTCATAATTTCTATTATCAATTGTAGAAACAACTTTTTCGATTTTACTATAATAATGATATTGATATAATATGAAAACGAATATAATTCCTAAAATGATTATAATGAAACCTTGAAAACTTATTTCCATTTCTATACAACCAAAATAAAAAATGAATAATTCATATAAATAATTCTTTAATAAAAAGATATATGAATAGTTTTCCAAGAAAAGAAATTGATGAATTGAAAGATTGTCGCAAGACTTTGAAATTTCAAATTACCGATTTCTTTATCCCTGAAAGTGATAAAAATAGAAAAGATTTTGATGATTATGAATATTATTCTATATATATCTATGGAACTGATGATGAAAATATTACTTATTGTCTCAAAGTCATTAATTTTAAACCATTCTTTTATATCAAACCACCGAAAGAATGGAATGATTTAGATGATAAAGATATGATTTTGAAAATGAAAATGAAATTATCGAAAGATAAATATATTACAAAAGCAAATAAAAAAACTGATATTATCCCATATTCATTAAAGAAACATCTTGATAAAATTGAAGTAGTGAATAAGAAAGATTTTTGGGGATTTTCAAATGATAAGGAACAAAGATTTATCAAGATTTCCACCAAATCCCTTGGATTATTTGACCGTCTCAAATATTATTTCTTATCATCCATCCCTAAACAAGATGGATTTAAATTATATGAAAGTAATATTGATCCTTTCTTGAGATTTATTCATATGAAAGATATTAAACCTTGTTCTTGGATTTCCATTAAGAATTATGATATTTCTAATAATGTTCCTGAAACCATTTGTAATAGGAATATATGTGCCGATTGGAATGATATTAATCCCTTGAAGATTAATAAAATAGCACCTTTGATAATTGCCTCTTTTGATATAGAATGCACGAGTTCTCACGGAGATTTCCCAATTGCTATTAAGGATTATAAGAAATTAGCACAAGACTTATGTCTCATATCGAAAAGAGGTCTTGATGATAAAAATCTAATGAAATATATATCAAACGCTTATTCAAATGAAGTTGAAATAGGTGATTTGAAAATTCATCGTTTATATACGGATAGGAAATTAAAAAAAGAAGATTTTGATGAAATTGAAAAAATATTAAACGAAAATGAAGGAGACATTCGTTTCTTAATGAATAAAATGAAGATTATTGAGATTGGAAATGATAATGAAAATGAAAATGGAAATGAAAATGAAAATGGAAATGAAAATGAAAATGGAAATGATAATGAAGAAGAAATCATAAATAAGAAGATTACGACGAAGGAATATAATGAAATTGAAGATGCTCTTAATCACAAATTATCTAAATTATTGCCAAAATTAGAAGGAGATAAGATTATTCAAATTGGAGTTTCGGTTCATAAATTTGGGAATGAAGAGATTATTTATAAGAAATTAATTTCTTTAAATACTTGCGATGATATTGAGGGAATTGATATTAGTTGTTGTGAAACAGAGGCAGAATTATTAAACAAATGGAAGATATTTATGAAAGAATTAAATCCAGATATTATCATCGGTTATAATATCTGGGGTTTTGATATAGAATATATTTGGAATAGAAGTGTTGAAGTTGGAATAAATACTAAATTTCAAAAAGGTTTAGGAAGGATTTATAGAAGAAAATCTTCATTAGTAGAACAAAAATTATCATCATCCGCATTAGGAGATAATATATTCAATTTATTAGATATTGATGGAATTGTTACGATTGATTTATTGAAGGTCATTCAAAAAGATTTTAAATTAGATAGTTATAAATTAGATAATGTAGCATCTATTTACATAGGTGATAAGAAAGATGATTTGAAACCCAAGGAAATCTTCGAGAAATTTCTTGGTGATGCGAAAGATAGAAGTGTAATTGCGAAATATTGTATTCAAGATTGTATTCTCGTTAATCGTCTTTTACATAAACTCAAAATTCTTGAAAATAATATTGGTATGGGAAATGTTTGTTTAGTTCCTTTGAATTTCTTATTTAGACGAGGACAAGGTATTAAAATCTTCTCATTAGTAGCGAATGAATGTATGCGAATGAATTATCTCATCCCTGTCATTAAAAACTTCATCGAAGATTTAGATATGGATGGATATGAAGGAGCAATCGTTCTTCCACCAAAAGAAGCGATTTATCTAGATGATCCAATTGTCGTATTTGACTATGGTTCTTTATATCCATCTTCTATGATTTGTAGAAATTTATCACACGATACATATATCACGGATGATAAATATCTCATAGAAAATGATGAATATGAGATTATGAAAGTAAGTTATGATTTATATCAAGGAACAGGAGATAAGAAGATAAAGAATGGTGTTAAGGATTGTTATTTTGCGAAATATAAAGATGGGAGAAAAGGGATTATTCCAGAGATTTTAGAGATGTTATTAACGGAGAGGAAGAATACACGAAAGAAGATTGAATATTCAACTTTGGTTTTAAAGAATGGTGAAGAATTGATTGGAGTTGTTGAAGAGAAAGATGATATGATGATTGTTGGTGAAAAGAAGATTATAAAAGAGGAGGTTTTAGAAATGAAACCAACTTATAATAAATTTGAATGTGCTGTTTTCGATGCTCTTCAAAATGCTTATAAAATTACGGCAAATTCTTTATATGGTCAAATTGGAGCAAGAACATCACCTATCTATCTTAAAGAAATTGCAGCTTGTACGACTTCGACTGGAAGAGAGATGATAATATTGGCAAAGGATTTTGTGGAGAAGAATTATAATGCGGATGTTATTTATGGAGATACAGATAGTATTTTCTGTAAATTCAGGATTAAGGATGAAAATGGTATTGAATTATTTGGAAAAGAAGCATTAAAAGGTGCTATTAAAATTGGGATGGAGATTGAAGAGAAGATTAAGAAACATCTTCCTTATCCCCAGAAATTAAATTATGAGAAAAGTTTGTATCCTTTCATCTTATTTTCAAAGAAGAGATATGTTGGAAATTTATATGAAAAAGATGATATAAATTTTAAACAAAAATCGATGGGAATTGTTTTGAAAAGGAGAGATAATGCGAATATAGTCAAGAAGATTTATGGAGGAATTATAAATATTATCTTAAATCAACAAGATTTAGAATTATCGGTGAAATTTTTAAGAGAAGAATTGAGAGCGTTAGTTGATGGTAATACGGATATTAAGGATTTGATTTTATCGAAAACTTTGAGAGGATTTTATAAAGATCCCACGAAAATAGCTCATAAGGTTTTAGCAGATAGGATTGGTGTTAGGGAACCAGGCAACAAACCAGCGATAAATGATAGAATTCAATATGTATATATTAAAAATGATAAAGCGAAACTTCAAGGAGATAAAATCGAGACGATAGATTTCATTAGAGATAATGAATTGAAACCTGATTATCTTCATTATATTACGAACCAAATTATGAAACCTATTCTTCAATTATATTCCTTATGTTTAACGGATTTAGGGATTGATGAGGAATATTGGGGGAAGGTGGAGGAAGAATTGATGAAAAAGGAGATGTATAAAAATGATACACGAAGGAAAAATCGTTTAGATAATTTGAGATTAATGAAAGTTCAAGAATTATTATTTGATGAATTTATTAATCAATTGAAAGAACCGAAGATGAAGAAGAAGAGTAAGAAGGAAGAGGAATTGATTTTAATTGAAGAAGTTAATGAGGAGATTAAAGAAATTGATTATGAAGGATATATGAAGATTATTGATAGTAAGGCGAAGGAATGTATTACATATAAGATAATTATTAAGGATAAGAAAGGGAAGATTATTTATAAAGATGAAGGGGATATGAAGGAAGGAACGAAGGAAACGATAATCAAAGATAGATTAAAGATGATTTATGAGAAAATTGATAAAAATGTGAAGATTAAATTGAATAATAAGAAATTTATTAAGGATTATAAATTATTAATTGCAAAATGTAGATATTTGGAGAATTTAGGAAATGTGAATAGAACGGATGTAGGAATAGTGAAGATGATTAATGAGATTACGATAAATCTTGATTTATTAAAATTAAAAGATAGAATTATATTAGAGGAATAGGATGGGAAATAGTTCGAGTGGGCCAAAATATTTAGAAGAAGTTCGATTGGAAGCTTTTGAAAATAAAAATGAAAATTCTTTTTTATTTATATTAATTGGATTATTTATAATTCTACTTTTAATAATCCAAATAAAAAAAGATATAAAGATTAGATTTTATTAAATAAATGTAAAGGACTATATTTCAACGGTTAGAATATCGCTCTTATGAAGCGATGATCTGGGTTCAATTCCCAGTAGTCCTATGCCATTATTTTTATTTATAACAGAAAAGATTATAATCTGTTTTATATTTTTGATAAACTTGTGGATTAATGGAATTATTTCCAATTCGTTCTTGGGAAGATGGGATATGATTTTTGGCGTAGAATTGAGAGGAATATGCAATAGTATCAGGTTCTATACGCAAAGGAGGTATGAAAGGAGTATTATCATATGGAGAATATTGAAGCATCTTTTATTTTATATAAAGAGATTTTTTAGAGAGATATATAGAAAAATGGATGGACTTTCGAATGTTGAGTTGGTGAATATAGTAACGGCGATTATAAAGAGGAAGGGTGAGATTGAATATAAGGATGATAATGAGAAATATGAGAAATTGAAGAATGAGTTTCCTGAATTTTCGACGAGATATTTGATGTTATTTGAGATGGCAATAAGAAATGAGGAATTTGATTGGAATTCATTTAATTATATGATAAATATGAGAAATAAGATTATAAATAATGAGATGAGTGTTGAAGATGCTTCAAAAAAGGTTGGAGAAGATTGGTTTAATAAATATATAGATGTATCTAAAATAAATAAAAAAAGAAAAATATAATTATAATATAAATGGATATAGAAATATTAAGTAATCAAGATAAATTAAAACGAAAAAGAGCATATTCATTAAACGATATTATAGAAGTTAAAAAAAAAATTCAAGAAAAATTAAAAGTAGTAAAAAATACAAAACATAGGTTTTCTAGACCAAATATAGCAGTATATTCACGAAATCGACAAAAAAAAGAAGGGAAAACTTCAGGAGTTAGTAGAAGAAATTTAAAACAAAAAGAAGAAGAAGAAATTAATATACATATATATCTAACAGTAATTTTTAAATTGATTAATTTAATAAAAAAAAATCAAACAACTAATTTTGATTATAAACCTTCATATATATCAGCAATAAAAACTGGAACTGATTTATTATATCAAAATGATATAAATATAAAAAAAGAGAGATTGGTTGAAATATTTTTAAATGATATTGATAAAAAGTTTAAAAGAGTTGTTCAAGATCGTATGGAAGGTGTTGATGAAGATCAAGAAGAATTATTAATAAATAATTTTATAAAATGTTCTTTATTACTTCTTGATATAGATGATATAAATTTTGATATTAAAGATGATAAAAAGAAATTAACATCTTCAACATCAGGAGGATTTAAAAAAAAAAATAAAAAAATAAAAGGAGGAGCATTTGATTTCTTGCCATCAACTTTAATTGAAAATTTTTTAAAATATCAATATATATTTGATAATTATCACGATTTTAATGATTTTAAAGAAATACCAGATGAATATTTTTATAAAGCAACAGATATTGGAGAAGCAGAATTACAAAAACTTTATGGATTAAGAGAACCAATTATTTTTAATAAAATTATCACAAAATCACCAGATATTCTCGATAAAATCTTATATTTTAGTATTTATAATTTTGTTAATTATACAAAAGAAGTTGATGAAATTTTGGGAAAGATTATGGTTAAAGATCAAAAAGATATTGATTTAATGAAAACAAATATAGAACAATTTTTAAAAGATATTATGGGAGTTAAAGAAATAGATTATGTAGTTGATATGAAACTTAATTTTGGAAATATAAGTTTATTAAATAAATTTAGTGATAAAATATTATCATTAGGAGTTATATCTAATATAACAAATTTATTAAATGAAAGTTCTAATTGGGAATTAATTAAAAATCAAATTATAGAATTATTTGATAAAAAAAGATTTTATACATTAGAAGATATTTATGATTCAGCTCCCATTGATTGTAAAAATAAAGCTTTAAATTTTTTGAATGAAATGAATGATAATTCTATTAATGCATTAGGATATATATCTCATTTAATTTTTGGAAATGAAGATTTCCAAGGTAGTTTAAATGCTTTAAATATCTATATAGATATATTTAAAGCATTTAAAAAAAATATTAGAAATGCTTTTGAAGTAGTTTATTATAAAGACGAAAATAATAATTATAGAGTTGCTTTAATTTTTAAAAATGAAGAATTTTTTCGTAATATAAGATTAGATGATACTAAAAAATATTTTTTTAAATTAAAAGTTTCTTTACGTCATATATATATATATATAAAAGATATAGATGGTGGTGATTATTATGCTATTGATATATGTGAAAATAGAAAAAGTGTTTTTGAAATTAAAAATGTCGTAAAAATGATTAAAAAATTAACTACAATAAATAAAATAAGTGAAATTCGATTAACAGATTTAAATAATATTATTTCTTCTTATGTCGCATTTTGTATTAATCCTAATTTTGATGGACTATTAACAAAGGAAAACAAAATAGATATTACAAGAGCGTATTTTGATTTAAAAAAATCAGGAGATATTGCTCGTATTTTATTTGTATTTTTTTATAATTATTTGAAGAAGAATAATATTGAAAATAATACTTTGAAACATATTACAAATGATATATGTTATACTGGTAATGATAAATTAGCAGATTTAAATTCAATTATAAGAAAAGGAAATAATGTTATTTTTCCTGATACTGCTAATTATTCCATATGTTTATTTAATATAAATAATAAAGATTATTCATTTAAAGATTTTTATATATCAGTAAATACATATTTTATATCTAAATTTATATCAAATAAATTAGATATTTTCCAAAAAATTTATGAGAATGAATTTATTGATAATGATATTAAAAAAATTAATAATATCATTAGAAATATATCATATGATACTATTTTATTATTAAAAGATAATATTGATAATACTGATAAAATTTATGAGGATGTTAAAAAAAATATTAAAGGAGATTTCGAGAAATTTATAATTAGTTTAAAAAATAGTAGTTTAAATTTCAAAGATATTTTGATTAAAATATTAAGTGAATGTAAAGATTATATATTAGATCCTTCTATTCAAAGTAAAGTTGATGAATTATTAGGGAAAGTTACAAGAGTAACAGAAACATCTGATATTGAAATTATAGCAAATCAAATAAAATTAACTTATACTGATTGTAATTATAATCATAAAGAAATTGAAAATGATTTATTGGATAAATTAGAAAAATTAAAAAAAAGTATTGGCGAATTGAAAACTATAAACCAAAATCTTAACAATATAACATATACATATACATATATAAAAATTTTACATTTTTTAACACTTTTAAATGATATTAGTAAATATGATAAAGATACATTTAAAAAATCATTAAATGGTAATATGAAATATATATTGATTCAATATTTAATACATATTTCCGTAAATATAAAAGAAAATTTGGAAAATGAAAATGTTATTAAATATTATAATGAAAATGTTATTTTTAATAAAGTTGAAATAAATGACAATAACAGAGAGATTTTTTTAAATATAACTAATCGAGTTTTAAATAATATAAAAAATAATAATAATAAAATTATTGTAAGGTTTCAAGAAATTATTCAAGAAATTGATGATACAGAATTTAAATTATTATTACCTGAAAAACTCAAAGAAATATTTTTGACAATTCATAATTATTTAAAAATAATTGATACTTTTGTTTTCTATATACCTTCAAAAGAAATAGATAATCCAAATCCTAGTAATATTCACGAATGTATAACAAATTTTAATAAATATATATTTGATTTATTAGCATATAAGAAGAATTATTCTAAACAAGATAGATTTAAAGTTAATTTTTATAATTTAATTAATAATCCTACTATTCTTAGTACTATATTTAATTTTGATAGTGCTTCCGGTTTATCTTTAAATGGATTATCTACTAGAACATATCATTTAATTAAATATTTCTTTAAAAATATTGATAATATTAATTATGTAATCTTTTTCAATAATTTCTATGATTTGTTTGATATTATTGAGAAAAAAAATAAACTTTTAAATGTTGATATATTTTTTGATTCAAGTCAAAATCTCATTAAAAAAATTATTTCACAAATCAAATCTATTTATACATATAGTTATATAAATATATATAATACTGCTAATGAAAAAAAATATTTTGAATTATTTTTTGAAAATATTAAAACAATTCTAGATGAAAGAACAAGTTCTATTTTAGATAAATTGCGACGAAATTTATCTCAAAATCAAGCTAAAATTGATTATTTCGAAAAAGTTATAGAAAAACTTAAAAATTCAATTGAAACTAATAAAGCAAATTTTATTATTTTAGATAAAAAAATGAAAACAAGACAAATAATAGAAGGTCATGATTTGGAAAGTATTGCATATTTATTGGATTTAACTGATAATATACATGAAAAAATTGATTATGATTATAAAGTGAAAGTTGAAATTCAAGATGATATTTCTCGAACAATAAAAATATCAATTGAAAATGAAGAATTAAATGAAATAGAAATAAAAGAAACTTATCCAGAAGAAATTAAGAAAATAATTAAAATATTTAATTTCTTTCTTTCCTTCAATTAAGTATCTTCTTAATAACTGAATTGATGATTTCTTCGGTTTTCTCCAAATCAACTTCTTTTGAATGTCTATAATTAATATATAAATTATTATTTTTAATAATTAAAGAAATGCGATTATTTATCCTAAATTCTTGGATTTTCATTTCTTCTTTATTCTCAATATCATTTCCACAACCAAATAAATATGTTTGCATTTTCATTTCATTAAAAGCAATTCCATATAAATCATAATTATCAAATGTCTTTATTTTAGAATTCTCCAATTTCCTCAAATAAACAAATTGACTATCATTTGCTAAATCATAAACATAAGAAAGATTATCCTTATTATAATAAACGAATGTTGTTTCTCTTGTTAATTTAAATTTTTTTTTAATTTTATTTAGAAATACATCATCTAAATAAATATTCATTCGCATCTGTGAAGTTTGTGTATTCATCAAATAAATCTCTATTATATTTGTATTATCCGTTAGAATTTGTTTAATCATCTTTAAATAATTAATTATTATTAATAATCATTTTTTTATATTCATTAAATATAATGACAAAATTTATCGATATTGTCATTACGAATTATGATAATATCGTGGAGAATATTAATTTCTCATTTCCTCAAAGGATTTTGAAGAAGGTTAGGAATAAATATGCGGAAAAAAAGACATTATCATTATTTATAAATGGAATAAAGAAATTAGATAAATACAGATATGATAATGGAATTATAATTAATGAAGTTTAAAAAATGATTTAATAATTCTTTAATATTATTAAGGAATATGGATTTTCTTAAATTAAAATCAAGAGAATTAGTGAAAATTCTCAAAGAAGCAGATGAAGCATATCATTTAAAAGGTGAAGAAATTATGACTGATACTCAATATGATTTGATTAAAGACCATTTGCGACATATTTCACCTAAAAATCCATATTTCAAAAGAGTTGGTTATAAACCATCTGAAAAGATGAAAATAAAACTTCCATATTATCTTGGAAGTCAAAATAAAATTAAATATGGAAATATTAAAGAATTAGATGGATGGTTCTCCAAATTCAATAAACCTAATGAATATATTATTAGTGAAAAACTTGATGGAATATCTTGTTTATTTATGAATGATAATGGAAATATTAAAATCTTCACCAGAGGCGATGGAATTTATGGAACTGATATTTCATTTATTAAAGATTATATCAAATTTCCTTCAAAAATTCCAGAAGGATTGGCAGTAAGAGGTGAATTATTATTATCAAAGAAAAATTGGGATGAGACATTAGGAGCAAATGCTAGAAATGTTGTCGCAGGTTTGATTAATAGTAAGACAATTAATAAGAAGATTTTAGAAAAGATTGATTATGTTGTCTATGATGTTTTAAATGAAAGAAAAGGAAATTTGGAGGCATTAAAAATGGTAAAGAAATTGAAATTTAATGTTGTTAAATATAAAATCATTAAAGGTGTTTTAACAAATGATAAATTATTTGAATATTTAAAAGATTTTAAGAAAAATAGTCATTATGAGATTGATGGAATTGTAATAACTCATAATAAAGCATATGAAATTAAAAATGACGATAATCCTCCATATTCATTTGCTTTCAAATCAAATGAATTATTAGATGTTGCAGAGGTAATTGTTATGAATGTCGAATGGAATATAAGTAAAGATAGATATATGAAACCTGTCGTTCAATTTAATCCTGTGAAATTAAATGGGGTTGTTATAAAACAAGCGACAGGATTTAATGCTGATTTTATTGAGAAAAATAAAATTGGAATAGGTTCTATTATTAAAATTCAAAGATCAGGAGAAGTTATTCCACATATCATAAGTATTATAAAAGATGCTGATGATGGTTTGCCGATGATGCCTAAAATTCCTTATAAATGGAATAAAACTCATATTGATATTATAGCGGAATTGGAGGATAAAGATAGAGATGTTGATATTAAAAACTTTGTATTTTTTATGAAATCTTTGAAGATTAAGGGAGTAAGTGAAGGAATTTTGAAGAAATTATATGATGCTGGTTTTGATGATTTGAAGAAAATTATTTATATTAAAAAAGAGGAGATATTGAAAATTGATGGTTTTAAGGAAAAAAGTGCGATGAATTTAATCGAGGCGTTGGAAGGGATTAAGAAGAAGAGTTGTAATGAGATAATGATTGCATCTAATATCATAGGTAGAGGAATGGGGGAAAGAAAAGTGGAGTTAATATTAAAAACTTATCCTGATATTTGTCAAAATAAGAAGAAGGGTTTGGAGATTAAGATAGAAGATTTAATGAAGATTAATGGAATGGGTGAATTAACATCACAACTATTTAAGGATAATTTAGAGAAATTCTATGAATTTTATGAAGATTTAGGATTTAAAATTGAGAAGATTGTTGAGAAGAAAAAAGATGGAATATTTAAAGGAGAATATTTCGTATTTACAGGATTTAGAAATGATGATTATGAGAATTTTATAAAAGAAAATGGTGGAGAAGTTGAGAAATCAATAACATCAAAAACAACTTATTTAATAATGAAGGATAAGAATAAAATGACAAATAAAATTGAAAAAGCAATTGAAAAAGGATTGAAGATAATAAGTAAAGAAGATTTCATTCGTGAATTTCGAGATGGTTTAAAATGATATTCTTTAAATTAGGACATTTCCAAATAAAACTTCTATTATTTTCTTTGATTAGTAGTATCTAAATTATATAAATATACAGAAACAAAATAATCATCATATCATTATGATTATAAAGAATAATAATGGAATATCCGTGAAATTGTCATTTATAGAAGTTTGATTAAACATAAATTATCGAATTCATTTTAATTATTTTTATTGATGTTTAAAAATAATTAAAATTATTTATTCTTTTATCTTCATATAAAAAACAGTTGATTTTTTTGAATAAAAATCTTGATAAAATTGATTGGTTTTTATTATTTTATGAAAATTCTAATAAAAAATTTGGAATTATATGGATATGATATAGAAGATATGTATTTATATTAATTTTCTATTATTATTATAAATGATTATTTATTTTATTGTGATTTTATTTGTTTTATTTATGGATTTTATTTGGTTAATGATAAATTCCTCAAATTATAATTATCTAATTGAAAAAGTTCAAAAAACATCTCTTTCACTTAATTTCTATGGTGCTATATTATCATATCTAACTCTTATTTTTGGATTATTCTTCTTCTCTATTCCTATGATTGAAAGTAGATTAAAAAAAGATAATTTATTTCTTTTATGTGTATTATATGGAGGTGGTTTAGGATTATTAATGTATGGAATGTTTAATTCGACGAATATAGGAATATTTAAAAATTATGATTATAAAATAGCTTTATTAGATACATTCTGGGGATTTTTGATTTTCACGATGAGTTCTTATCTTTTCTTTTCATTAAAAAGAATTATTTAATATAAATGATTTAAGAATAAGATTATTTATTCATTATATCTTTTTTTGGAATTTGTTAAAAATATATTATTGAAATTATTAAAAATTATTTAAGAATAAGATTATTTATTCATTATATCTTTTTTTGGAATTTGTTAAAAATATATTATTGAAATTATTAAAAATTATTTAAGAATAAGATTATTTATTCATTATATCTTTTTTTGGAATTTGTTAAAAATATATTATTGAAATTATTAAAAATGATTTAAGAATAAGATTATTTATTCATTATATCTTTTTTTGGAATTTGTTTAAAAAATATTATTGAATTCATTAAAAATGATTTAAGAATAAGATTATTTATTCATTATATCTTTTTTTTGAAATTGTTAAAAAAATATTATTGGAATTCATTAAAAATGATTTAAGAATAAGATTATTTATTCATTATATCTTTTTTTGGAATTTGTTTAAAAAATATTATTGGAATTCATTAAAAATCATTTAAGAATAAGATTATATATTCCTTATATCTTTTTTTGGAATTTGTTAAAAATATATTATTGAAATTATTAAAAATGATTTAAATAAAAAATGATTATTAAATTTAAAATAAATAATAAAAATGAAACTCAATTATCTTAATAAGAATATTTATTATATTCCTTCGATTATTCTTCAATCTAAACCAAATATATTGAAGATAATTATAAATAAAGATATTTATATTATTCGTAAGGAATTGGAAATAGTTCTCAAATCAATTGAGAATAAATCTTTGATTAAATTAGATGTTTATGATTATAATGATTATATTTATAATTTTCATATAATTAAAAATGAAGATATTAATTCATTTTATAAAATTCATAAAATTCCTAATTATCTTCACAATTATCAATCAAAATATATTAAATCAATATCATTTCTTAAAAACATTTGAAAAATTAAAAAACACGAATTTTAATTGGTTTTTTAATTGCTGATGGTGTATTCAATTGCGGTGGAAGATTTGTTCCAGAATAATATAAACCTGATATTATCTCACTATTCTTCATTTTTATTTTATGAAAAATAAATAAAATCAATTTTTTATTCTATTTCTATATTATTCATACAATATTTCTAAATATTCATCACCATATTTCTCAATCATTTTAAATAATCTAGAAGGTTTCATAACTTCTTTAATCAAATCTTCTTCAAATTCTTCATTATTTTTTCGCATCTTTTCATAATCATATGTAAAAATTGCTGGATTTTTATATAGAAATGATTTTAATGGAATTTTATCATAATTCTCTTTTAGAATTTCAATTGCATTTGGATTAATAGAAAGGACATTTAAATTAATTTTATCAATATTTTTTCTAATAAGTGGAATAATATTTGGATTATGATTTTCACATAAATTCCAATAATCAATTTTATCAGGATTTTTCTTCAATAATTCTACCGCTTTATTTGAAGAATTTATCGTTAAATAACTCCAATCAATTTTATCAGGATTTTCCGCCAGATATTCAATAACTTCATCAAGAAGATTAGAATTCATACAACCCCAACATATCTTTTCAGGATGAGTTTTTAAATAACTTATTGCCTTTTTTGAAGGATTTTTAGAAAATTGACAGAAATTTATTTTATCAGCATTATCAATTAATAAATCAACTGCCGAAGGATTTTTAGATAAATAATACCAATTAATTAATCTAATATTTGACTTTATTAATTCAAAAGCATTTGGATTTTTAGATAATTCATTCCAATATATCTTATGTTTATTCTTCTCCAATATTGAAATCGCCGATGGATTTGATGAAAGATAAAACCAATCAATCTTATCAAGATTTTTACTCAATATCTCAATTGCTTCTGGTGATGTATTAAATGAAAAACTAATCCAATTTATATTCTCCATATTTGATTTTAAGAAATCAATTGCTCTTGGATTTTCTGAAAGATAATCAATTGTTTTATGTTGAATATCATCATTAATCCAATCACGAAATTTATATATAGGTCTATTCATAATTAAAAAAATTATTATATATTAAATCATTTTTTAAATATTCACCCATTTTCCATTTTTCTTCTTCGGTTTCTCTCCAGTTTCTTTTGAAACCTTCTTTGATTTCTTTTCAATTAATTTCGCCTCATTCTGTTCCTCATCATTACTAATCTTCAACTTTTCTTCTTCTTTCGGTTCCTCATCATTACTAATCTTCAACTTTTCTTCTTCTTTCGGTTCCTCATCATTACTAATCTTCAACTTTTCTTCTTCTTTCGGTTCCTCATCATTACTAATCTTCAACTTTTCTTCTTCTTTCGGTTCCTCATCAATCTTTTCCAATTTATTCTCATCAGGTTTCGCTTCAATACGACTTTTCTGTAATTTCCACATTCCAGCAATTTCTTTGAAAATTTCAGTTGATTTCATCTTCTCACTTCCATCATTCTTCTCATTTTCCCTCTTTTTGAGAATAACTCGCTGTTCTTTCATAAATAATTGATAAGCATTTAGAGGTTTCTTTTCAGCATTTTCATCAACAACTTTCTTCGTTTTCTTAAAATTATTATCATAAACTTCCTTTGCATATTCTAAAAACTCTTTTCGTGTATATGTCTCATTCTTCTCAAAGAAAGAAGATAAATCCTCAATAATCTTCTCACTATTCTTGATAGGCATTTAACTTATAAAAGTTGAATGATAAAAAGAAAATCATTTTTTATTTCTTGAATATAAGAGGGTTTTTTGAAAGACCAATCCAGTTGATTTCATTAGGATTTTCCTTTAATATATCAAATGCTTTCATATGAAAATTAAATGAAAGATTATTTATATTGATTTTATGAGGATTTTCTAATAAAATTTGCATTGCTGATGGATTTAATGACAATGAATTCCAATCAATTAAATATTTATGTTTTGCTAAATATTCTATCGCTTCTGGTGAAGTATTTTGACATAAACCTTCATAATTGATTTTATTAGGATTATTGAAGATGATTTGGATTGCCGATGGATTATATGAAAGAAGATTATAATTGATTTTATTAGGATTATCAAGGAGGATTTCTAATGCTGATGGATTTAATGATAAATAATCATAATTGATTTTATCAGGATTATTTTGGAGAATTTGAATTGCCGATGGATTTAAGGAAAGATTATTATAATTGATTTTATCAGGATTATTTTGGAGAATTTGAATTGCCGATGGATTTAATGATAATTTATCATAATTGATTTTATTAGGATTGTCAAGAAGGATTTGAATTGCCGATGGATTATTAGATAAATAAGACCAATAGATTTTATCCTTATTTTCTAATAAAATTGTTTGTGCATCTTCATTCGTATTTAATGATAATCCATAAAAATTTATTAAATATGGATATTTCTTTAAATACGAAATTGCTGATGGATTTTTAGAAAGTGAATGAAAATGTAAATTATTAAATTTAATCCAAGAATGAAAATACATTTGTTTTATTTGTTTAGATAAATATTAAAAAATGATTTTCTTTATATCAAAAAAAAAATAAAAAGAATGACGGAATATATTCCAATTTTCATTTATTTCTTCTATTATCCAATCGAAGATGATGAAATTCCCATTCTTACTCGTGAAGAAGGTAGAACTGATTTAGGTTCTATTTTTTAATCATATCTTCTTATTCTTCTTATTCTTATTCTTCCTATTCTTCCTCCTATTTTTTCTTGAACTTCTGGAACTTCTGGAATTTCTGGAATTTCTGGAATTTCTTGAACCTTATAAACTTCTTTTGATTTTTCTTGATAATTTTTTTTAACATAAAAATCAAAATACATTTTTTTAAGAATATTTATATCAGTTGAAGAGGATGGTGTTAATTTTTTCCCAGTTAATTTATTAATTTCAGTTATTAATTGAGAAATATCCATAACATCAATAGTATTCACTACTTCTAAAAGATTTGGAATATCATAAATTAATTCTTCTTTTTTATATTTCTTCACTAATTCTTCAAGAAAATTATCATCTACTCTCTCTATCTTATCCTTACGAATATAAACATATGTTCTTTTACCCTTTCCAAAATCAAAACATAAATCCTTTATATCATCTATATCTTCATTAACATTTAATTTACATTCATAAGGATTTATACAAGATTGACTTTCTTTCATCCAATCAAATTTTTTAATGGAACAAGGAAAAGTTTTTGAAGAAGTATTATTCCAATTATTATAAACAAATCTTTCACCTTCACAAGTAATTCCTGCTTTTATTGAATTTAAAATTATTGAATCAAGAACATAATTAACACCATTTATATTTATTTCTTGTTGAAATGGATATTTTATGGATAATTGAACTGATTTTATTTTTGTTAAATCAATATTCAAATCATTCTCAAATATTAATAAAACATCTGGATTACTTTCCATTTTAGAAACATCTTTATTCAATTGTGGTATTAATTGATTATTTTTATCAAATCCCCAATCAAGATTTTTATATAAATCCAAATAAAAATTTTCTTTATGATAAGTAATATCTAAACAATTAATTCCAAGACTTTTATAAAAATCTATCATAAAATAATCATTCCAATCAATCTTCTTTATATTCCTTTGTGTTTGTATTGTTTTTATAAAACTCTTTAATTTAATAAATGAACTGACTATGTTAAATAATAAATCTTCTGGATTAAGAACTGCTAAATATTGTTGTGTCTTTCGCCTATTTATATAAAAACTTAATATAATTTTTTTAATAAATAATGAAAAAGGTTTATTCCAACTATCCATTTTTGTTAATAATAATAATCTCGAATTTTGACTAAAAAACATCGCCATTAAAATTGTATTAAAACAATAATGATTAAATTCAGGAATTATTGATGTATCCTCACAATTCATTTATTTCTATTTAAAGAATTTAATTTAATTTTATTTTATTTAATATGACTGAAATAATATTTCTATAATACTATTTATAAATTTAAATATGTCTTATAAAAATAAAGATTATTGTAGTTGTTTATATAGAAATTAAAATGAAATTAAAAGATAATAAAGAAATATGTTATATAGCGAATTAGATGAAATAAATGATGTTAAGGAAATTGATAATATTAAGGACATTGATGATAGTTCAGCAAAAATGATTTTGGATGATTATGAAACTCTCAAATTAAATTTAATTGAATTTAAAAAGAATTTTGCTGATTTGAATAAACAAAAAGAAACATATGATAATTATTTAAACAATCTTATAAATAATCATATGAATATTGTTTCTATTGTTAATAATGATGATAATCTAAATAATTCTTTCAAAGAATATCAAAAAAATATTAAAGATAAATATGAAAAATGGATATTAAATCATTATATAATTCAAAATAAAATACTCGAAGATAATATAAAAATTGTCGAAAATAAAATAGCAGATTTCAATAATCTATTCATAAATATCATCAATAATATTATGAAAGATAAAGAAATATCTAAAAATATGTGTCCTATTTGTTTCGAAAATCCAATAGATATTTGTTTAAATCCTTGCGGACATACTTCCTGTTATAAATGTTCTGTTAATATAAATAATTATTATAATAATGGAAATTGTTCTATTTGTCGAAAATCCGTGAAAGAATATATAAAAATCTATTTTTCATTATAAATAAACTCGATGAATTCTTCTAATGATTGAATAGTTTTATCATTTATATATATCCTTTCCAAATCATATATCATTACAAATAATTCATCAATATCATTATATATTACAAATTGCCAGATATTATGTTATTTTTTCATTTGATAAATTTTATCAAGATAATCATCGACTTTGCTTAATAATGACATATTTTTATTACTTTAACAAAAATTAAATCAATTTTTAATTTAAAAAATGATTGTTAATTATTAATTTATTTGAAATGTCTTCTTTAAAAATCCATAATATTATAAGAATAAAAATTAAAAAACTCAATTTTATTATCAAAACTCTTGATAATTATCGTCCTAATAATACTTCTAATAGTGGCGATGATACTGATAGAGATGATAATGATTTTGCATCTTATTTATATGATACAAAAGAAAAGACACAAAAGACAATTATAGAAATCGAGGATGATTTGAGTTGTATCGATAATTTTTCAGCATATTCTAATAAAATATCTAAAAAACTCAATTCAACTATCTTAAACAATCCTGAATTTCATTCCTATAATAATTATCTTATTCATTTGCGATTTATATTAAATGATAATAAAAAATATTTAATACTTCTTATTAATGACAAAAATAATTTTGAATTAAGAGAAATTTCTACATTTATCATCCAAAACTTCTCCAAATCCACTAAATATCTATTCAATCCTATATTATTCGATATTGATTTAGATATTTATTCAAAAAATAAATTCATCAAAAATCTCCTCAAATTTGGAAGAACCACCAATAAAATCCCTTATAATCATAATTATATCGAAAACCACTATTCTTATAATGATGGTGTATTTAATTATTTCATCCAAATAAATAAATCAAACAAAACATTCACCTATTATTATTATAGAATTGATAGATACATATTCAGTCCTATTAGTTGATTTTTATAAATTCATAAACAATTCTTTTAATAAATTAATTCACATTATAAATTTATAATATATTAGATTGATATTCATTATATCTTAATATATTTATAATATATTTGATTATAATACTAATTCGAGAATTGTTAATTAATTTAATTATAAAAATTTATGACATT
>Ga0247840_10005275_pt1 | contig 19606 bp, 17 predicted proteins | sample LaCruzMarch2015__FD_192404 | JGI IMG/M metagenome (GOLD analysis project Ga0247840, IMG submission 192404) | Freshwater microbial communities from meromictic Lake La Cruz, Castile-La Mancha, Spain - LaCruzMarch2015_17m | ecosystem: Environmental > Aquatic > Freshwater > Lake | place: Spain... | reverse complement strand
TGGACGATGTCCGCCCCCGCGGCGAGCACGTTGTCGACCTCCTCCCCGAGTTTGGCGAAGTTGGCAGAGAGGATGGACGGTGCGATCAGGTCAAGCGCCATGGGGGTCCCCCGGAAGTGTCCCCGACCTTGCCCAGGGGGCAGCGGCCAGGGTCTGTTGATGGAAAGCAGCAAACTCTAACCGAAGCGCCGCCGGATTTCACTTGGGGCCTGCGGCCGGCGGGCGTGCCGCCGTGATGGTCTCGTAGGCGCGGCGGATCTCGTGGGTCTGCTGGGAGGCCAACTGGATCGCCTCCGCGGGCGCCCCGCGGGAGGTGAGCTTGTCCGGGTGGTGCCGATTCATCAGCTTGCGATAGGCGCGTTTGACCTCCTCGTCAGTCGCCTGGGCCGTGATGCCGAGAGTCGCATAGGCCCCGGCCAGGGCGGTCCGGGTCGACGGCGCTCCCGGCCCCGGGCGCCCGGCCCCTGGGCCCCCGGTGCGCCACCCGGCGTTGCCGCCCAGGAACTGGTACTGGATCTCGATCAGCCGCTCCAGGCGCCGAAAGCTCGCCAGGGGAATCTGGAGGCCGTGGCGGCACTGCTCCAGAACCAGCCGCTGCGCAGGCCCGGGCTGACCGCCCCGGTAGGCCGCCGCCAGTTGAATCTCCAGAAACAGTTGGTGCAACTGCGCCTGACCCGGGCTCGCCTGCCGGAACGCCGCCAGGGCGGCGGCCAGGTTGAAGCCCGGGGCCTTGCCCTGGTAGAAGAACTGCATGGCGGTGCGCCGCAGCGAGCGGTCGAGCCCCATGCGGGTCATGACCGACTCGGCAAAGGCGATCTCGGTCTCGCTCACCCGCCCGTCGGCCTTGGCCAGGTGCCCCAGCACGCTGAAGGTGGTCTCCAGGAAGATCCCCTGCAGCCGCGCCCGCTCGGCCGCCCGCGCCGGCTCGAAGAGGTCCGCCACATGCGCCGCCCCCCGGTCCACCCCATGACCCATCGCGGCCCCGACCACGGCCCCCAGGGGCCCGCCCACCAAGAGACCCAGGGTCCCGCCGACCGCCTTGCCCCACCAGCCCATGACCTCGATCCCCGTGTTAGACGGCAGCCCCGGGCAAGCTTCCCGCGGCACTGCCGTTCGCGACTGTACGATGACACCCATCGTAACCCGTCGCTCCCCTCTTGCGCTTGCGGGAAGGGGCCGCGATTCGCGTGGCGGTAGGACGAAACTGTGCAAGAATTCTCTGTGGACCCGCGTCGCCCCCGTCCGGCTGAAGCCTCGACCTCCGGTTCGGGCGTAAGCGCCGCGAGGGCGAGACGTTACTGCGAAAGCCGCGCCGCGACGCGGTGGGAGCGGCTTCAGCCGCGACGGGCCGCGCAAGCGGCCCTGGCCTCGCCGCTGAGCCTGCTCCCACGCGCGCCTTGCAGCGACCAGAACAGGAGATACAGAATGCGAATTTCCCGAGTTGCATTGGTGCTCATGCTGTGCGGCGGTTGCGCACCGGCACCGGCGGTGATCCCGGATGCCGGCACGGCGCCGACACCTGCCGTCGTATTTGATATCGACGGGACCCTCACGCCGCGCCCGCTGGAGTTCCTGGAGGCGCGCCCGGATGCCGCCCGCGCCGTCCGGTTGTTCGCTGACAAGGGCTATAAGATCATTTACCTCAGTGCCCGCGATCCCCATTTGAAATCCGCGACCATTCACTGGTTGAAGCATCATCAGTTCCCCGCTGGCCTGGTCCTGGTCGAAGAGACCCGGGCGGATGCCCGGCACCACGATCGGTTCAAGACGCGCATCTTGCGGCAGTTGCGCGCACAGGGCTGGCAGCCGGAGTACGCCTATGGGGACTCGTCCACCGATTTTACCGCCTATGCCGCGGCCGGGATCCCGAAGCAACGCGTCTTTGCGCTGCGGCGGGAGCACCGGTCGTCATGCCGGCGGGGCGCCTGGGAGGCCTGCCTGGACGGATGGACCGGGCACCTGGGTGATATTGAGAAAACGGTGCCGCTGGCGGCAGCGAAATAGCAGTCGGCGGCCTTGATCCTCACTCCGGCCACACGCCCTTGCGGCAACCCGTCGCGGCCTGGGGGCCGCTCCTACGCCGTAGGAGCGGCCCCCAGGCCGCGACGCATGTCACCCTATCTGATACGCGCGGCGCTGATGTGTCTTGCCACGCTTCCGGTCATTGCCGTGGCGCAGGATACAGCGTCCGCGGCATCAGCGGTGCTGCACCGCTTTGCGGGTCGCTGGGAAACGCATATCCGTATCCGTGAGGAGGGTTCGCCTTCTCATGAGGTTGTAACCCGGGGCGAGGCGCTTGGCCGGCCGACGCTGGACGGCCGCTATGTCGAGTTCCGTACTCACTCCATTCCCGCGGGTCCTTCCGATCTTCAGGTCATGACCTATGATGTCGAGGCCGGTGTCTACCGGCAATGGCTGTTCGACTCCGAGGGCTACCGTCACGAGGCGCAGGGGCACTGGGACCCGCGGGGCGCGATCCTGCGCTGGCAGGGCAAGACGGCGGACAGCGTGTTTGTCATCAAGGATTGTTGGATCTCCCCCGATCGACTGGAGTGGACACTGCAACGCACGGACGCCGCGGGGCGGCCACGGCAGCGTATCGAGGGGACCCTCATCAGGCGCAAGGAGTGATCGCCGGCCGTCCGCCCGACCAGGCACATGCGGTGTCAGCCAATCCCCGCGGCGCGGCCGGCCGCCGGTGGGAGCGGCTTCAGCCGCGACGCGACCCCGCGACTTGCCGTAGACCTTGCAAGCCGGCGCGGCCTGGTCGCGGCTGAAGCCGCTCCCACCATGGCCGATAGCCATTCGCGCGCCTGCTTGCGGGCGTACCGGCGGCGAATAACTTCACCCTGAATCCGGTAGTTACTCACGCCAAGGCGCCAAGCTCGCAAGAAATACAATAGGGTCGGAAAAGCCATGAGATCACCTGCCGGGTGAACGGCCCCAAGCAGATAAGATGCCGAAAACCTTGGCGAGCTTGGCGCCTTGGCGTGAAAACTGCTCTTTTTTGGTTCATGGGGCCAGTCGGGCGGGCGGCCCGGTGACCGACCGGCGGGAGGCCGCGCGCCCGGGGTCAGGGTTGGGCCTGGCACTCGGCGAGGGTGGCTTGGGCCTGGGCCAAGTCCTGGGAGCGCAGTTCGGTGTAGATGGCGACGGCGCGCTCGGCGTGAGAGCGGCCCTCGGCGCCGCGGCCCTGACGCGCGAGTGCCTTGGCGAGGCGTTGAGAGTCGGCCGCGATCAGTTCCTTTCGCCCGAGCGGCTCGCCCAGGGCCAGTGCCTCCCGGGCCAGCGACTCCGCCGCGGGCCAGTCCTCGCCGTCCAGGGCCAACTCGGCGAGGTTGCCGGTGAAGAGGGCATAGGCCCGGTCCGCCAGACGCCCGCCGGCCTCCCCGACCGCCTCGGGCCGCACCCTGCGCAGGTAGCGCGCGCCCAGTGTCGGCAGCAGCCAGCGGTCGCCGTCCTCATCCGCGATCAGCAGGGCGCGGTCGCGCAGGTCATCGAGCGCGGTTTCGACCGCGGTGCGACTGAGCGTGGTCAAAGGCAGCAGCCACTCCGGCAGCGCGGGCTCGGCGAAGTGGACCAGGGCGGCGAGCACGGCCGTCTCGTCCGCGGTGAAGGTCTCCACCAGGTCGCCGAAGATGAACTCCAGTGGGTCATTGCCCGCCTGCGCCTGTTGCAGACGTTCGATGGCCGCGTCCAGGGTCCGGCAGCGCCCCCGGTCCAGCCCCAATTGGCCCAGGGTCCAGGTCAGCAGCAGTGGGTTGCCGCCGGTCTCGGCATAGAGCCGGTCGCGCTCGTCCGCCTTGAGGCGCCCGGCCGGCGGCCAGCGCAGGCCAAGCTCGGCGATCAGCGCATCCGCCCCCGCGCGGTCGAGCCGGTCCAGCCGTAACCACTGGCCTGCCCAGGCCCCGCCGGTGCGCCGCCGGCTGGTGAGGATGGCGCGGCACCCCTCGGGCAGGCGCTCCATCAGGTCGAAGACCCGCCGCCGTTCCGCCTGGTTCAGGGTCTCCAGGTTGTCGAAGACGAGCAGCGCCCGCTGCCCGGCCAGGGCGTGTCGGACCAACTCGGCGCGCCCGGCCGGATCGCTGCGCGGGATGTCCTCGCGCGCCAGGGCGCGGCCCAGCTCGGCGAGCATGGCGTTGAAGTCGTGCACCTGCTGGTCGGCCAGGCGGCGCTCGCCGTCCGGGTGCAGGGCGCGGCCCTGGGCGGTGATCCAGAGCTTCAATGGGTACTGCTCGGCCGGGGCGCGGTAGCTGGCCTCCAGGGCGAGCGCGGTCTTGCCGATGCCGCCGGGGCCGTCGATGGCGATGCCCCAGCCGCGATGATCCGGTGCGAGACAGGCGGCGACCCGGGCGAGTTCGGTCGCACGGCCGAAGAAGGGGCGCCGCGCCGGGAGTGTGGAGTGGGACGCGGCGGGTCGGCTGGCCGACGGGGCCAGATCCGCGGCCGGCTCAGCGTCCCGCTCCGGGTCGGGGGGTACGGGCGCGGGCTTTGGCAGGTGCAGGGTCTCAGGCGCCGTGCCTTGATCGTCTTGCAGGACTGCGTGTTCTTGATCGGGGACATAGCGCCAGCGACCTGTGCCCTTGGTCGTGATGCGCGGCCAGAGTCGTAGCTCCGCGTCCCTGTCCCCGAAGCGAATCTGACCCGCCGTATAGCCGTGCGCGCGTTGCAGCCGCGGCGGCTCGCCATGGTGCTCCATGCCGAAGACCGAGCACCCCTGGCACTGGCGCACCGCCCTGGGGTCGCCGCCATGCCGCAGATAGCTGATCCTGGTTTCATGCATATGCCCGAACAGGTGCGCCGCAAAGCGCCCGGCCGGTGCTATCTCGGACTCCCCAAACTCCCGCGCCTCCAGGGTCAGCCAGTCCGGCCCCTGGTGGCTGAGCAGCAGGCACAGGTCATGGTCCGCGCCCCAGCGGTCGACGCCCTCCGGGCAGAGCGCATGGACCTGGTGCGGGTCCCAGACGAGCGTCCCCTGGTAGTCGCCGGCGCCCAGTTGCAGGAAGGCAGTGTTGAGGCCCATGAGCCCGATCCGGCGCCCACCGACCTCGAGCGTGACGGCGAGGTCACCGGGCAGGGCGCCGGATTGGGTTGACGGGCGGTGCGGTGCCGCCTTCCACCACTCCTGCCAGGGCGCGAAGGCGTGCTCGATGACCCGCCGATAGGCACCGCTCGGCTGGTCCCAGAACTTGGCGGCGATGCGCTGGAACCGGTCCGGGTCGAGCAGGGTATCGATAGCCGGGTTGTCCTCGGCGGCGTTCGGGCGGAACAGGTCGTGATTGCCCGGCACCGCGATCAGCACCGCCGCGCCCGAGCCCAGTTCGGCGAGCCGCGCCCAGAGCGGGTCCAGGACCTGTGCCTGCATCTCCCGGAACTGCGCCGAGATCCCCGACTGGACCAGGTCGCCGGTGAAGAGCACCGCGTCCCAGGGGCCGCAGCGTTTGTGCAGTTCGCCGAGATCGGCGAGGAAGGGCTCGCGCAGCGTGGGCCAGAGACACGCCTGGCCCTTGAGCCCATAGTGCAGGTCGGTCAGGTGCAGCCAGGCGAAGGTGTCGGCGGGCATGGGCGGCGGGTCCTTGGTCGCGTTCGGTCTGGTTCCCAGGTGCCACTCGGCAACCCGGGACTGGAAGCGCCGCTTGCGGACCTGAGGGCACGGGAAGCGGCGCTTGCAAGACTACATTCACCAGGGGTCCTTGGGAATGAGGAAAACGGCCCTGGCGAGGCGCGGTCGGGCTTATCGGAAGATTGCGATATCGGCCTTGCGCGATAGCGGCGGGTACGCAAGGAATCAGCGGGTTGCCGCGGGGACCTGGATTGCGCTGCACTCCATCCAGGCGACGAGGAAAGAGCGGCGACGCCACGAAAGGCCTGCCCAGCCGCGGTGCATGGGAGCGGAGGCGTCTTGGCGTGACCGATTGCCGGATTCAGGTTCACAGTCTCTGGAGCGGTGTCACGCGAGCGTCGTGATCGGCTGGGAGCGCCGCACCCCAGTGCGGCGCGGTCTATCCGCAGGACGCAAGGCCGCGGTTGCTTGCGAGGCCGCGCCGCACTGGGGTGCGGCGCTCCCAGGGTCCGACGCGTGCCGCCCGTGCCCTCGTCGGCGCGGTGTGGCGGGGATCGATGATCAAGGCCAGGGGCCAAGAAGTCCCTGGTCCCGCGCTGCCGTCGCCAGCCCCTCAAACCCCGTCCGTCCGCACTTGAGCCCCGCCAGGGCAACCGCTTGGGCCAGGGCCTCCGCGGCCTCGAGCCCGCGCACCAGCCCATCGATCATCCCGGCATTGAGCGTGTCCCCGGCGCCCAGGGTGTCGATGACCCGTTCGGGCGGTCGCGCCGGTACCAACCGCGGGACGCCGCCGCGCTCCAGCAGCCAGGCGCCTTGTGCGCCCCAGCCGAGCACCAGGACCCGGGCGTCGGTGCGTGGGAGTAGGGCGGTGAGCCAGGCCCCGGGGTCGGCGGCGGTGCCCGGTCCGCCATCGGCCAGGGCGAAGGCGCGGGCGATCAGGAGCAGGTCGGGCCCGCGCAACAGGGCCGCGATCCCGGGGCGGGGCTTTTCCAGTTCCAGTGAGATCGGGAGCTTTGGGACCTCGCGGCGGCAGCGCTCCAGCATCCGGCAGGTTTCGCCCGGGTTGCGGCCCTCGAAATGAACCCAGTCGAAGCGCCCGAGCGGGATCCGCGCGAAGGCGGCGGCGCTCAGATCCGGCAGATCCCGGTAGTGGACGATGGTGCGGCTGCCGGTGGCCTGACTCAGGGTGATGCAGGAACTGGGGGTGGTGCCGCCGGGGCAGCGGACGGCGTGGGTGCAGTCGATGCCGTGGGCGCCGAGATCCGCGCGGATGAGGTCGGCGCCCGGGTCCTCGGCCAGGGTCCCGGCCCAGGTGCAGGCGTGGCCCAGGTCGGCGAGCAGGGCCAGGGTGTTGGCGCAGTTGCCGCCGCGCGCCTGCCGCTGCGCGGTGGCGCGGACCTCGGCGTCCTCCGCCGGGTAGGCATCGACTGTATTGATCAGGTCGAGGGTGGCGATGCCGACACCCAGGATGCGGCCGTGGCTTTGGTCCCCGACGTCGCGGGCCTGCGTATTGGGTGTGAGTGTATTCAACTTAAAGAGCGTAGTGGTCCGCAGCGGTTCGTCCGTATGCCGATTTCTTATTTGCGTTCATTTGCGTTCATTTGCGGACAAAACATCTTCCAAGGCTCACGGCTCGCGAGCCACCCGGAACCCAAGGCTGTTCAACCGGGTCTCGGGTACGAACTTGGCCCGCGCAATCGTCTTGAGTGAGGGCGCCGGTTTGTTGTAGGCACCGCCCCGGGCGACGCGGTTGGCGCAGTCCCCGTCGCCGCGCGGGCGCCCATCGGTCGGGGCGCCCTCGTAGCCGTTCACGTAGCAGTCCGCCACCCACTCCAGGGCGTTGCCGGCCGTGTCGTAGAGCCCGAAGGCGTTGGGTGCGAAGCTGCCGACCGGGGCGGTGGAGCGATTGTCCCACTGGCTGCCGCAGTCGAAGCACAGGGCGCGCCCGGGCTCCATGCCGAAACCCCAGGGATAGGCGCTGCGCATCCCGGCCTGCGCCGCGAACTCCCACTCCGCCTCGCTCGGCAGACGGTAACGCTTACCGCTCTGGCGGGTCAGCCAGTCCGCATAGCTCTGGGCCTCGGACCAGGAGACGCCGACCACCGGGCGCTCGCCCCGCCCCCAGCCGAAGTCATCGGGGAAGCGGCGGCCGGTGGCGCGCACGAAGCGGTCGTACTGTTGGAAGGTCACCTCGTAGGCCCCGATCAGGAAGGGCGCCAGTCGTACCTCGTGTTCGGGTCCGCTGTCGCTGCCCCCCATGCTGTTCTGGCCCATCCGGAAGCTGCCGCCAGGCAATACCACCATGGTCGGTCCCAGGCTGCCGTCGCGCAGCCGGTCACGCAGGGTCGGCGGGGGCGCGGCGGGGGGCGCGGTCGGCGGCAGCGGGACGACCGGGGCGTCCGCGGGGGTGTCGGTCGGTGCCGTGGACGGGACCTCGGTCACGGCGTCCGGCTCCTCCGGCGCCGTGGTCGGCGTGCTCGGCACGCTCGGGGAGGGACTCCACAGCGCCGGCAGTTCGATCCGGCCCCAGAAGACCACCACGGCCACGGCGATTACGGCCAGGCCCGAGATCAGCCCGGCGGAGAAGCTGATCACCTGGGGCGCCGGGCCGGGCGGTATATCCGGCTGCACCGGCGGCAGCGGCAGCCGGTTGGGCGAGTCCAGCGGGTCGATCATGGCGGAGATCTCGACCGAATGCTCCTGGATCTCCGCCAGTTGGCGTTTGAGTCGGACGACCTGATCCTGTGCCGCCTTCAGTGACGCCTCCTTGCGCTGGACCTCCTGTTGGAGGTTGTCGACCTGGACGTGGCGGTCCTCCAGGTCGTTCTCCAGCCGGCGGCACTCCTGGGTGATCCGGTCGAGGGTCTTTTCCCGATCGCCCAGTGAATGGCGCAGCGTGCCGAGCTCCTGCTGCATGGCCTGCCGCTCGGTCGCGGAGGACACGGTCTGCTCCATGGCATACTCGCGTTCCGCGAGTTTGCGATTCAGGCGGGCGATCTCGTGCTCGGTCTGCCGCCGCATCTGCTCGAGCGTCGTGCGCAGGCCCTCGGCATCGCCGGTGCCGGTCGCGGGGTCCCTCAGATCCAGTGGTTCGGTCATGTGCGCGCGGCCGGTTGATCTGGTGCAACCTGGAAAGGGCAGTTATCCACAGATGAACACAGATTATCACATATTATTCATTGACTTACGCGCGGACGGGGGGTCACCTTCCCGACGTTTGCGACATCAGCGATAAGCGTATGACAATTCGCAGAAAATCTGTGTTCATCTGTGTTCATCTGTGGATTTGCGATTCAGTCATCCGTGCGTGGGTTCAGCCGCCACATGGTCCAGGGGCGGGCGACCGCGCCGATCAGGGCGCGGCTGTAGGCGTAGGAGAGCAGCAACGCCAGGCCGACGGAGACCAGGAGGCTGATGGACGCCATCAAGGCCTGGGGCAGGTCCGCCAGGCTGCGCGCCAGATTCTGGATCGACCACTGTCCCAGCGCGTCCACGGCGTCGGCGAGCGCGGCGAGTGACGCGAGGGGGCGGCACAGGACGTCGGGGTCGGTGGCGCCGTAGGTGATGACCTCCTGCCACCGCAGCCCGTCGTAATCCTGTGCCACCGTGAACACCAGGACCAGCATGGATTCCAGCCACAAGAACAGGGTGCTGACCCACAGGGCCCAGCGGCGGGCGGTGGTGAAGCGATACTCCTCACGCAGTTGGCCCTTCAGCGCCCCGTAGAGGCGCGGCAACAGCAGACCGACCAGCAGGACGTCCGCAAACAGCAGCGACCAGTGGCGGGGGGAGAAGCTGAGCACGCTGACCAGGAGGAAAACGGTCAGTGCGGCGGACTTCAGCAGTTCGATGCCGAGCAGGACGTAGCGGCGCTGTAACCACCGAAACAGCAGGCCCGTGGGCGTCATGCACTCGTTGAGAAAGACGCGCCGCCGGTACAGTGCCAGCTCGGCCCCCGCGACGAACAGGAGCAGGGTGAACAGGACCACCAGGGCGAGGGTCGCCACACAGTTGCTGCGATAGGCGTTGAACTGCCAGGTCAACAGCAGCAGCCAGACGATGGCCATGGTCAACAGACGTGGGAGATCGGCGTAGGTCACGGAAAGCACCTCTGGTCGCGGTCGCCGGCGGATGCTATCCCGCGCTGGCCGCCGGCGCCATGGAAAGGGGCAATGGGCCTCAACCCCCGGTCACCGGCGGGAACAGGGCCACCTCGTCGGCATCCCGAACCCTGGTCTCGGGGCACGCCAACTCCTGATTGACGGCGACCATCAGCCGTTCACCCGGCACCAGGGCCTGGGCCCAGACGCCGCCGCGCGCGCGCAGGTGGGCGACCAGGTCCGCCACGGTGGCGATCTCGGGCACCGGGGCGAGTTGCTCGTCAGCGGCGCCCAGGGTCTCGCGCAGGTGGGCAAAGTAGCGTATCCGGATCATCGATGTTGGCGGCCTTCGGGCAGATTGCAGGGGGGGATGCGACCAAGCGGGTCCAGACTAAGACCGGCGGGGCAAGACCGCAAGCGCCGCCGCCGCGGAATGCGCGCTGGTGCGCCGAAAAAGCGCATGAACGCGCATCACGAGCCAATCGGCAATGTCGGGCCGACTCAGGACAGGAGCCCCGCGAAGGGGAGGTAAACCACGGGGTCGCCGCGTGCGATGCTTTGCTGCGGCGCGATCTCGACCAGGCCCTCGGCCCAGGCGGCGGCGGACAGCGCGGCGGCCGAACGGGACTGGTGCGTGACGGCCTCCCAGTCGCCGGCCGCGCCGCGCACGAGCCGCGCCTGGACGAACTCCCGCCGCCGGTCCGGGCGGGGCCAGTCGAAGCCGGCCGGCACCTTGATGGCGGGCGGCTCCAGGTCCCCCGCGACCCCCTGCATCCGCAGCAGCAGCGGTCGGGCGAACAGCAGCAGGCTGACGAACAGCGAGACCGGGTTACCCGGGCTGCCGAGGAAGGGGGTGCCGCGGATATGACCGAAGGCCAGGGGCTTGCCCGGGCGCACCGCGATCTGCCACAGGTCCAGGGTACCGAGCCGTTCGATGGCCGGCTTCACATGGTCCTCCTCCCCCACCGAAACCCCGCCGCTGGCCAGGATCAGGTCCGCGCTGTCCGCCCCGCGGTTCAGGGTGTCCATGGTCGCCTCCAGGGTGTCCGGGACCAGCCCCAGATCGCTGACCTCGCAGCCCAGGCCCTCCAGCAGGCCCTTCATGGTAAAGCGGTTGGAGTTGTAGATTTGCCCCGGCCCCAGGGTCTCGCCGGGTCTCACGAGTTCATCGCCGGTGACGAACATGGCCACCCGCAGCCGGCGGTAGACCGCCAGGTCGGTCGCGCCCACGCCGGCGGCGAGCCCCAGGTGCTGGGGTCGCAGCCGCGTCCCCGCCGCCAGCACCGCGGTGCCCGCGCGGATGTCCTCGCCGGCGCGCCGGATGTTGGCGTCGGGGGTGAGACCCGCCGGGACCTCGACCCAGTCCCCGTCGCGCGTGCAGCGCTCCTGGATCACCACCGTATCCGCCCCCGGGGGGACCGGCGCACCGGTAAAGATCCGCGCCGCGGTGCCGGGTTCCAGGGGTCGGCCGGGCGCGCCGGCCGCGATGCGCTGGGCCACCCGCAGCCGGGTGGGTCCCGCCGTCTGAAGATCGGCGCAGCACAGTGCATAACCGTCCATGGCGCTGTTGTCCCAGCCCGGCATGTCGATGGCGCTGACGAGCGGTCGGGCGAGGACCCGGCCCAGCGCCTGGTCGGTGGGGACGCACTCCTGCGCGGCGGGCGCGGCGGCGTGGGCAAGCAGCAGGTCCAAGGCCTCCTGCTTGGTCAGCAGGGGCCGCCCGGCGGGGTCCGGGCAGCCGTCCCGGTGGGGGTGCTGGTTCGTGGTCATCGCGCGGGCCCGCTCAGCCTAAAATCCACAGATGAACACAGATGAACACAGATGAACACAGATCGGCACAGATTTTTTTAGAATTGTCATACGCTTATCGCTGATGTCGCAATCACGGGCAAGGTGAGCCCCGGCCAAGCGTAAGTCAATGAATAATCTGTGTTCATCTGTGTTCATCTGTGGATAACGACTCTTTCCAGTTTCAGCGCTCGCGCAGCCGCGGGATCAATTGGGCGAAGTTGCATGGGTGGGTCCGGGCGTCGAGTTGGGCCAGGAGGATCTGCTCCCAGGCGGTCCGGCAGGCCCCGGTGGAGCCCGGCAGGCAGAAGATGAAGGTGCCATTGGCGAGCCCCGCCAAGGCCCGGGACTGGACCGTGGAGGCCCCGATCTCGACGAACGACAGGGCCCGGAACAACTCCCCGAAGCCCTCGACCTGTTTGTCGAGCAGGGGTGCCACCGCCTCCGGGGTGCTGTCGCGGCCGGTCAGTCCGGTGCCGCCGGTGCTCAATACCACCTGCACCTGGGGGTCGGCAATCCAGCGCGAGAAGACCGCCCGCAACTGGTAGACATCGTCGCGCACAAGCGCGCGGGCGACCACCCGGTGTCCGGCCTCCTGCGCCTTGGCCTGGAGCAGGTCCCCGGAGCTGTCGTCGGCCGCGGTGCGGGTGTCGGAGACCGTCAGGACGGCGACGGCAAGCGGCACGAAGCCCTGGTCGGTGAAGTGAGTGCTCATCGGGATCTCTCCTCGTCGGCTATCGGGAATAATTATTGTCCGCAAATGAACGCAAATGAACGCAAATAAGAAAAAACCAGGTTCGTTCACGCGCCCGGTGCGGGTTCTTGATCGGTGATCATTGTGGCGATTGAGGGCCGAACGGGATCTGTCGTCACGCCGGGGCGATTTCCTTGATCTTTAATTATTTGCGTTCATTTGCGTTTATTTGCGGACAATACTTCTAAAGCCACTTGGGGATCAGGATCAGCCCCCAGGTGACCACGGTGAGCGTCATGCTCATGAAGACCGCGGCGGAGGCGATGTCCTTGGCGCGGCCGGACAGGGCGTGGTGCTCCAGGCCGACGCGGTCCACGTTGGCCTCGATCGCGGAGTTCAGCAGTTCCACGATCAGGACCATCATGAGACAGCCGATCAACAGGACGCGCTCCACCGGGGTCTCGCCCAGCCACAGCCCCAGCGGCGTGAGAAACAGCAGGAGGAACAATTCCTGGCGAAACGCCTCCTCCGCCTGGAAGCAGGCCTTCAAGCCCTGCATGGAGAAGCCGAAGGCGTCGATCGCGCGTCCCCAGCCGCGCTCCTTTTGGATGCTCATTGCGCTTAGGCCGCTATCGGCTCGGGCCGCCAGGCCAGGTCCAACTGGCGCGCCGCGCGCACGTCGTCGAGGCGGCGCACCGGCATGGTGTGCGGGGCGCCCTTCACCAGTTCCGGGTTGGTTCGCGCCTCCTCGCGGATGGCGACCAGCGCGGCGACGAAGCCGTCCAATTCCTCTTTACTCTCGGTCTCGGTGGGCTCGATCAGCAGGCATTCGGGCACCAGCAAGGGGAAATAGGTGGTGGGGGCGTGGTAGCCGTAATCGAGCAGGCGCTTGGCGAAGTCCATGGCATTGACGCCGAACTCCTTGGCCTCGCGCTTGACGGTGATGATGAACTCGTGGCTCGCCCGCCGCCGCGGATAGGCGGCCTCGAAGCCGGCCTCCCTGAGTCTGGCCATGAGGTAATTGGCGTTCAGGGTGGAGAATTCGGAGACCCGCTTCATGCCCTCGCGTCCGAGCATCCGCGCATAGACATAGGCGCGCAGCAGGATGCCCATGTTGCCGCCGAAGGCGGTGAGCCGACCGATGGACTGGGGCCGGTCGCGCTCGACGAGCCAGCGATAGCCGTCGGCGTCCCGGGCCACCAGCGGCACCGGCAGGAAGGGCTCCAGCCGCTTGGACACGCCCACCGGACCGGCCCCGGGACCGCCGCCGCCGTGGGGGGTGGAGAAGGTCTTGTGCAGGTTCATGTGGATGACATCAAATCCCATGTCACCGGGGCGGACCTTGCCCAGGATGGCATTGAGATTGGCGCCGTCGTAATACAGGAGTCCGCCGGCCTCGTGCACGATGCCGGCGATCTCCTGAATATTGCGGTCGAAGACCCCGACAGTGCTCGGGTTGGTCAGCATGATACCGGCGGTCTGGGGACCCACCGCCGCCCGCAGCGCGGCGATGTCCACGTCCCCGTCCGGACCGGTCGGGACCTCGCGCGCCACGAAGCCGCACATGACTGCGGAGGCCGGATTGGTCCCGTGGGCGGCGTCCGGCACCAGGATCTCGGTGCGGTCCTTGTCATCGCGGGCCAGGTGATAGGCGCGGATCATCGCCACGCCGGCGAATTCACCCTGGGCACCCGCGGAGGGCGCCAGCGACACCGCGTGCATCCCGGTGACCTCTTTGAGCATCTCCTGAAGCTCGAAGAGACAGGCGAGGAACCCCTGTCCGTGGCTTTCCGGCGCCGCCGGGTGCCGCCCCAGAAAGCCGGGCAATGAGGCGAGCGTATGACAGGCCCGCGGGTTGTACTTCATGGTACAGGAGCCCAACGGATAGAAATGGGTGTCGATGGAGAAGTTCTTCTGCGACAGCCGGGTGTAGTGACGCACCGCCTGGAGTTCCGAGACCTCCGGCAGCAGCGGCCGGGAGGTGCGCCGCTGGGCGGCGGGAAGGTCGGCGCAGTCCGCCAGTTGGAGCGGGGCCTGGGCGGTGGCGCGGCGGCCGGGTTGGGATTGTTCGTGGATCAGCATATTGATTGGACATCGCCAAAGTCGATGAGTAGCCGCGGGAGACAAGGGATGATCTCATCCCTGCGGTCTTGATCCCGGTCCGGGCCATCCTGCGGGTCTTGATCGTCGTTGCGGCCGCGAGGAGACAGGAGGTCGAGGCTTTAGCCGGTCGACATTGCGTCTGCGCGGCCTTGGTCCGGCTAAAGCCTCGACCTCCAGTGCGGGGGACGCTTGGGCGGCGATTGGAACCATGATCACGGCCATCCCCCGCGTCCCGCGCGCGGGGAATCAGCCTAACGCCGCCAGCGCCGCGTCATAATCCGGCTCCTGCGTGATCTCCGGGACCAACTGCGTATAGACCACCCGGTCGTGCGCGTCCAGCACGACCACGGCGCGGGCGGTGATGCCGGCGAGCGGTCCGTCGGTAATCAGTACGCCATAGTCCTTGGCGAAGTTGCGCGAGCGCATCATGGACAGGCTGACCACGTTGGCCAAGCCCTCGGCGCTGCAAAAGCGCTCCATGGCGAAGGGCAGGTCGGCGGAGACGATCAGGGCGACCGCGTCGGCCTTGCCGGCCATGGCCTCATTGAAGCGCTTGGTGGAGGCGGCGCAGACGCCGGTGTCCAGGCTCGGGACTATGTTCAGGAGCTTCTTCTTGCCGGCGAAGTCGGCGAGCGACTTGTCGCTGAGATCCTTGGCGACCAGCGTGAAAGCCGGTGCCGGGCTGCCGACGGCGGGCAGGTCGCCGGACAGGCTGACGGGGTTACCTTGCAGGGCGGTCTTGGCCATTTGTCTCGGGTCTCCAGTGGTGTTGGTGAATCGTCGTTTGCCGCGGGTCGGTGCGTGCTTGGGCGTTCGGTCAGGGTCTCGGTCACCCGGCGTACCGCGAGGTCGCTGGTCCGCGTAGGCTCCGCTGTGCGGACCGATGACCTATGACGGTCGGGCCCCCGCGGCAATGATCTGCGCCAACCGGTCCGCATACCGCTCCATCTCCTGCGCGGTGCGCACCTCGGTGGCACAGACCAGCAGCGCCGACCCGAGTTCCGGGTAGTCCTGGCCCAGGTCGAAGCCGCCCAGAATGTCCTCGGCGGCCAGCGACCTTAGCACATCCGCGGCCGGGGCCGGCAGGCGCAGGGCCTGTTCGTGGAACACCGGTCGGTCGAACAGGGGCTCGACCCCCGGGATGGCGCAGAGCAGCGCCGCGAGTTGCCTGGTATTGGCGTGACAGGCGGCGGCCACCCGCTCCAGCCCCGCAGCGCCCAGGATCGCCAGATGGATGGTGGCGGCGGTGACCAGCAGGCCCTGGTTGGTGCAGATGTTGGAGGTCGCCTTGCCGCGGCGGATGTGCTGCTCGCGCGCTTGCAGGGTGAGGGTGAAGCCGGGTTTGCCGTCGAGATCCAGGGTGCGCCCGATGATGCGGCCGGGCATCTGGCGTACCAGGTCCTTCCGGCAGCACAGGAAACCCGCGTAGGGTCCACCGGAGGACAGGGGTATCCCCAAGGGCTGGACCTCCCCGCAGGCAATGTCCGCGCCCGTGCGGCCCCACTCGCCCGGCGGCTTGAGGAGCGCCAGCGCCGTGGGGTTGACCACGCCGATGACCAGTGCGCCATGGGCCTGGGCCCAGTCCGTGAGGTCATCGGCGTCCTCGATGACCCCGAAGAAGTTGGGCTGGTTGATCACCACGGCCGCGAAACCTGAGTCCCCGACCAGACCGTCGAGCGGCGCCGCCGGGGTGTGCCCGCCGTGCCGGTCGAAGGGGGCCTCGACGATCTCGATCCCCTGCGGCTCCACGATCCCGCGCAGCGCCCGCCGATAGGCCGGGTGCAGGGCGCGCGGCACCAGCACCCGGCTGGACTTGGCCTTGCGGTTGGCGCGCACCGCCATCAGCACCGCCTCCGCCAGGGCCGAGGCCCCGTCATAGAGTGAGGCGTTGGAGACCTCCATGGCGGTCAGGGCCGTCATCATGGACTGGAACTCGTAGAGCAGTTGCAGGGTGCCCTGGCTCGCCTCCGCCTGGTAGGGGGTGTAGGCGCTGTAGAACTCGCCGCGGGCGGCGATCTGCCACACCGCCGCCGGGATGTGGTGGTCATAGGCCCCGGCGCCGATGAAGCACGCGGCCTCGCCATCGGCACGGGCGCGTCCCTGCATCAGGCGGGCGATGTCCATCTCCGCGAGCCCGGTAGGGATGGCGGCGAGTTCGCCGATGCGCAGTTCCGCCGGGATCTCGTCGAACAGGTCGTCGATGGCGCCGACGCCGATAGTGCCGAGCATGGCGGCGATGTCGGCGTCGGTATGGGGTACGAAGGGCATGTCAGGTCAGGCCTCCGCGTCCACCACCGCCTGGTAGCCGGCGGCGTCCAGCAGGCCGCCGAAGGCGCCCGGCGTGGCGAGCCGCAGGGTAAAGATCCAGCCCGCATCATAGGCACCCTGATTGATCGCCTCCGGGGTGTCGGCCAGGGCGGTGTTGGCCTCCAGCACCTCCCCGCTCAAGGGGGCATAGATGTCGGAGGCGGCCTTGACCGACTCGACCACGGCGCAGGCCTGCCCGGCCTCGACCTCGGTGCCGACCTCGGGGGTCTCGACGAAGACGATGTCGCCCAGGGCCTCTTGGGCGTGGTCGGTGATGCCGACGGTCACGGTGCCGTCGCCGTTGTCCTTCACCCACTCGTGGCTCTTGGTGTAATGCAGGTCAGCAGGGACTAGGCTCATGGTTTTCTCCCGGTGGGGCCGGCGGGCCGGCCGATCGCTGTGAAGTTGCAGTGGCATCGCCCGTGGGGGCGGTGCCGGTGACTTTCGTATTGGTCGGTCTTGGTCATGGTTACGGCGATTGCGCGAACTGCGGCGTCGTTGGTCCGCACAGCGGACCCTACGGCCCCGTAGGGTCCGCTGTGCGGACCACTGCTCAGAGTGCCTGGACCGCGCTGCCGTTGCGCACAAAGGTGGTCTTGACCACGCGCGCCGGGACCTGCTTGCCGCGGATGTCCACGGTGCAGTCGGCGCCGATGCCGGGCGCTACCCGCGCGAAGGCGATGGAGCGCTCCAGGGTCGGCGAGAAGCCGCCGGAGCTGATCTCACCCACCTCGCGCCCATCGACGAAGACCTTCTGGTGGCCGCGCAGCACCCCGCGGCCGGTCAGGAGCAGGCCGACGAAGACCCGGTGAGCGGGGTCGTCGCGCACGGCGGTCAGGGCCGCGCGGCCGACGAAGTCACGCCCCATTGGCTCCCAGGCGATGGTCCAGTCGAGACCGGCCTCCAGCGGGCCGACCGCCTCGTCCATGTCCTGACCATAGAGATTCATGCCGGCCTCCAGCCGCAGAGTGTCCCGGGCGCCCAGGCCGCAGGGTTGGACCCCGGCACTGATCAGCCCGCGCCAGAGTCCGGGGGCGTCGGCGGTGGGGAGCATGATCTCGAAACCGTCCTCGCCCGTGTAGCCGGTGCGGCCCACGAACCAGTGCTCACCGTCGGCGGCGAAAAAGGGCTTGAGTGCGAGTGCCGCCTCACGACAGTCGGCGGGCAGCAGCGGGGCGGTCAGGGCCCGGGCCTCGGGCCCCTGGACGGCGATCATGGCCAAATCGCGGCGGCGGTCGATCTGCACGTCGAAGCCCGCGGCGTGTGCCTGCATCCAGTCGAGATCCTTGTCCGCGGTCCCGGCATTGACCACCAGCCGATAGCGCTCGGGGCCGCGGTAATAGACGATCAGGTCGTCCACCACCCCGCCCTGGTCGTTGCACATGCAGGAGTAGAGCGCCTTGCCCGGGACCTTGAGCTTGGCCACGTCGTTGGCGAGCAGGTAACGCAGGAAATCGCAGGCACCGGGCCCCGCGAGGTCCACCGGCTGCATGTGAGAGACATCGAAGACCCCGGCGTGGCGGCGCACCGCGTGGTGCTCCTCCAACTGGGAACCATAGTGCAGCGGCATGTCCCAACCGCCGAAGGGGACGATGCGGGCGCCCAGGCGCTCGTGCTCGGCAAACAGGGGGGTACGCAATCCCATTCGAGTCTCCTCGCTCCGGCCGGGGCAGTGCCGGCAGTGGTCTGAACAATAGGGTACGGCCGCGGCGCCCGATCTGACTGTCGAGCCCCCGGCATCGCCCCTCTGTCCTGGACCTGAGAGTTTGCGGGCCAGGCGCTTGCGGCCCGGCCGGCTGCCCCGTCGGTGGGTTGCAGTCTGAGCCAACAGACGGCAACCGCTCTCCAGAGTCGGTCTTAAGCCCCGTGGTCCGGTGTGCCTGAGCGATTCCGGGCGGTGTTGCGCCTTCGGCGCCGGCGCAACGGCCGGTCTCTCCCAGGGGGCATGACACGAAGCGCGACTATACGGGCGCCCGGGCGGGATTTCCAGCCCGGGGCGCGGCGGGGGTGCCGTCCGCCGGCCCGCCAACCGGGGCAGCCGGCGCGTCCGGACCCGCGTGACTCACTCGGCTGACGCGCCCAGGAAGATCGAGGTGACCTTGCCCCCCTCGAACTTGAAGATCAAACCGCCGTAAAGCGAGCCGGCCACGAAGTCGTCCGCCCCGCTTTCGTCCTTGTTCCAATCGCGTCGATAGGCTTTTCTGACCTCGGCCTCGGTGCTGCCGATCTTGATCCCCTGTTTCGTGCCCAGCGTGCTCGGCGCGGACACCGAAATCGAATCGATCGACTTGCGCCCGCCCTTCTTCGCGGACGCCATCCCGAGCACGATCCCGCAGTCCTTATACACCCAGTCCTGGTGCCAGGCCCCGTCCGCACCCCAGAGTTCCTCGGGTCCGCGGGTCGGCTGGCAGTCGATCTTGCCCTTGAGTGCGGACTCCGGCAGGCCGTCACGCAGGTCACCGATGCGCTCGGAGTGCAGCAGGGCAAATTCATCCCCGGCGCCCGCGACCGGGCCTGCGAGCAGCGCCACGAGGGCGCTCGCGGTAAGGAAGGTCGTCAAGCGCATTTGTCGTTCTCCGCGGTGCTGTCCTGCCGCTTGAAGGTGTGACCGGCGCAGTCGGCGCACAGCGGGATGCGCCCGGCCTTGACGAAGTGGGTCTTGGCCCCGCAGCGGTCGCACACCAGCGTGCCCGGCCCCGTCACCTCGCCCGCCTGATAGAGGGTCAGTTGGCGGGCGGTCTCCGCCCACTGCGCGAGCTGCAGGCTGGTCTGGTCGGCCACCTGGGTGAACATGTCCATCATCCGCTGCTCGATCAGCTCCAGGTCGAAGCGCCACCAGTCGCGGATGTCCTGGCCGGTCTCGGCGATATAGGTCGCCGCGTCCTCCACGTCCCGGCGCAGATAGTCCGTCACCTTGTTGGCCTCCTCCCGGGTCAGTTCGCCCAGTTCCACCATGTTGTCGCGCGCCCTGTCCAGCAACTCCCGGACGTGGGGCACCGTCTCCTGCGAGGCGCCCTCCAGGGTGTCGCGGGTGCGTTTGAGCAGTTCCTC
>Ga0247840_10005274_pt1 | contig 19607 bp, 29 predicted proteins | sample LaCruzMarch2015__FD_192404 | JGI IMG/M metagenome (GOLD analysis project Ga0247840, IMG submission 192404) | Freshwater microbial communities from meromictic Lake La Cruz, Castile-La Mancha, Spain - LaCruzMarch2015_17m | ecosystem: Environmental > Aquatic > Freshwater > Lake | place: Spain... | reverse complement strand
CACATTCTTTCAATCTGATCTATTGTGGTTGAATTATCCGCATCAGTGAATATTCTGTAGTCCCCAACAGCCTCCAACATACCTCTCTTTACAGCAGATCCCTTGCCTCCCTTATTTGATCCCTCAATCAATTTTAACCCTTTAATCTGAATGGATAATTTTTTTACGATTTCCGCAGTTTTATCAGTAGAACCATTTTCGACAACTAAAATCTCATAATCGTAATTCTGTTTTTTTAAATAGTTATCAATGTCTGTTAACGTCCCCGGCAGACGTTTCTCCTCATTATAAGCCGGAATAATTATAGATAAATACATATTAAGTTATTTTACAATAAATTAAATAAAAAAAATAGGGTGTTCCAGTCAAAAGACCAAAATACCCACTAACTTGACGAATTTACCGCGGAATAAATGTAGAAAGAACAAAAAGAAGTTATTATAAGAAGGATAATTAAAAAAAATCCTAAACGGAGAGGGTTGGCTTTAAATAAGATCATCATAGTCCCATATATAAATAAATGGGCAAAAATAATTATAGCCATTACTGAATCAAAATTCATCGAATTCCTCCTTTATTCATTTTTAAATGATGCTTTGTCGTAATTATGTAAAATTACTCCAGAGTCAATATTTTGTATCCGTTCTTTACCACCGCAATCGTATGTTCAAAATGACAAGATAATGAACCATCTTTCGTAATCCATCCATGTCCGTCTTTTGATTTTTTTAAATGCCAGCTTCCGACCGTAACCATAGGTTCTATACATAAAACCATTCCTTCTTTTAATACAACATTACCATCGCCTGAAAATTTAACCTTATCTACCGTTTCTTTATCAAAAGAAACCGAATTCAAAATCTCGGGCGCTTCATGAACTTCTCTTCCGATTCCATGCCCACAAAGTTCACGAACAACACCAAATCCCCTGCTTTCCACATATTTCTGTACAGCCCTACTAATATCACCAATTTTATTCCCAGGCCTTACTTTATCAATTCCTATTTCCAACGATTTTTCCGTAATATCAATTAATCTTTGGGTTTCCGGCTTAATCTTGCCGACAGGAAATGTCTTTGCCATATCATTATGAAATCCTTTATAAAACATACCTATATCCAAAGAAATAATATCTCCCTCTTTCAATTTTCTGTCAGAAGGAATCGCATGAACAATTTCATCATTTATTGAGGTACATAAACAAGCAGGATAAGATTTTTCAGGAGCACCATCGTCTGAAACATTATAATCTTTAAAAGAACATTTACCTCCGCACTTTAAAACAAGGTCTTCTGCGACCTTGTCTAATTCTTTTGTTGAAATTCCAGGCTCCACTCTCTTTTCAAGTTCTTTCATAATACCTGCTAAAATCTTACCGCCTTCTGCCATTATTTCAATTTCTTTTTTTGTTTTAATTGATATCATTAAAAAATTTTTAAAACATCTGAAAAGACATCTGCAACCGACTGTTCTCCATTAATTTCTTTTATCTTTAATCCTTGTTTTTTAAAAAAACCTATCAAAGGAAAAGTCCTTTCTTCGTATTCTTTTAGCCTGATTTTAATGGTTTCTGGAGTGTCATCTTTGCGGAATAATAATTTCGAACCGTCAACCGGACAATATTTTAACCCAACGGTTTCTTTGGCAAACAAAATAGGATGACGCATCAACTCACAGGCCTTACGATGAGAATTTCTCTTAATCGATTCTTTAGCGCTTAATTTAAGAGAAATTACCCTAATATTATTTATTCCATATAACTTTTTCAAAAGAGGAATAACTTCTTTACCTTCATATAATGTTCTTGGAGAACCACAAGTAACTATCCCCTTTCCTTCTTTATTTAACTCAATAATTTTATTCTTTATCCAAAAAGCAATCAAAGGAGGACTCATTAATAACCCTCCTTCTCTTAATTTTTTTTCTTCCAAAAGAAAATATTTTTTACCTTGAACCGCAACAAAATCATTACTCTTCGCACAAACTAAATTACTCTCAATAATTTTACTGGTTTCTAAATGATAAATATTTAATTTCTCAGATAAAAGCTCTGCCTGAGTTCCTTTCCCGGAACCCGGCGGCCCTATAATAATAACTGCTAATTTAGAATGTTTTATCATATTAATAGAAACATTTAAAATGTTTCGTACTCTCGCATTTGTAATTGAGATTTAATCTGACGAAGAGTTTCTAAAACAACAGAAACCACAATGAGCAAAGAAGTTCCTCCCACTAAAAAACTGAATTGCTGTATATTAGTTATCCCTTGGACAATAGACGGTAAAACGGCTATTAAACCCAAGAATAAAGCCCCTATAAGCAAAACACGATTTAAAATAAAATACATGAAATTAGCCGTACTTTCTCCCGGCCTTATCCCAGGGACAAAGCCACCCATTTTCTGAAGATTTTGAGAAATAGCTTTTGGATCAAAAGTTACGGCTGTATAAAAATAAGTAAATAAAACCACTAAAGCAAAATATAATCCTCCATTAATCCAGGTATTCCCCAAGAAATCGCTGATGTTTTTAGCAATCACCCCAACTTGACCTCCGGCTCCACCCAAAAATCCTGCTACCATTGAAGGAACAAGAAGAATTGACATAGCAAATATAATAGGAATAACTCCTGCCGGATTAATATTCAAAGGCAAATAAGTAGAAACACCTCCATACATTTTCTGCCCCCTCACTCTTTTAGCATAAGAAACCGGAATGTTACGCCTGGCTTCATTAACCAAAACAACCCCAGCAATAATAGCGATAGCCATGGCAAAAAACATTATAACATTTGGTATCTGAGCAGATCCGGCCGTTTGAATTTGAATAGCCAGCTGTTGAATACTGCTCGGAAAACCGGCTATAATACCGGCAAAAATCAAAAGAGAAACTCCATTCCCAATTCCTTTTTCAGAAATAATTTCTCCAAGCCACATTAAAAACAAACTACCTGCGGTAATAGTAATAATAGAAGTTATAAGAATAGTTGGAGTTAAATCACTGATTACACCCTGACGCTGAAAAAGAGCCAACATAGCATATCCCTGAAGAGCTGCCAAAGGAATAGTAGCTATTCTGCAATATTGATTAAATTTCTGTTTTCCCGCTTCCCCCTCTTCCTTATATATCTTATTTAATTGAGGAAAAATCATCGTCAAAAGCTGAAATATAATGGTAGCTGTAATATAAGGTCCTAACCCCAACATAACAAGAGAAAGATTATCTAAAGCTCCTCCTGTAAACATATTCAACAATCCGAACATTTGAAACTGACCAAAAAAACTTTTAATATTTTCAGCATTTATTCCAGGAATCGGGATATTAGCCATTATTCTGAAAACAACAAAAACTCCCAATACAAAAAGGATTTTATTACGTAAGTCTCTAAGTTTAAATATTTGAGTTATTTTTTCGTACCACATTTTATTTCACAGAACCTCCTGCTTTTTCAATAGCTTTTATAGCTCCTTTTGAGAGAAGACATCCTTCTACATTCAAAGATTTTTCAATTTTTCCTCCTCCTAAAACCTTAACCTTAGGAAGCTCTCCTCTTACTTTACGAATTAATTTTTTTTGAAGCAAACTCTTTGGAGAAACAGTATCTCCTGAATTGAAATTTTTTTCCAAAATGTCTAAACTTAAAATCTCCAGTCTTAATTTCTGGTCTTTATTTATTGATTTAAATCTATATCCTCTCAGTTTAGGATATTTTTTAATAAGCTCACGAACAACAGGTTTAAATCTTCTTCCGGCTCTTGATTTCTGTCCTTTTACTCCCCTGCCCGAATAACCGCCGTGTTTTCCTCCTCGGCCTATTCGTTTTTTATTTCTTGTTTTATGCTTGGGACGAATTTCGTGAAATTGCATATATTATCTTTTTATTTCTTGATTTCTTTTACTTTTAATTTCTGAAGTGCTTTTATCGTGGCTAAAGCATTATTAAGTTTATTTCCCGTTCTTCCCAAAACCTTTGAAGAAATATTTTTAATTCCAGACAAAGCACAAATAACCCTGACTGTTCCTCCTGCTACTAAACCTCTTCCTTTTCTTTGGGGTTTTAATAAAATCCTGGCAGCTCCAAATTTAGCTTCAACTTGATGTAAAATAGTATCGTTAACAATAGAAACCTGAATCATATTCTTTTTTGACAATCTGGTTGATTTCTCCACGGCCTGAGCCACGTCCAATCCTGTTGCCACTCCGACTCCGATTTTACCGTTATGATTTCCACTAATAATTACAGCTCGAAAACCCATTCTTTTTCCTCCAGCTCTAACGTGAGTAACTCTGGCTAAATCCAAAAGTTTTGATTCAAACTCTTTATCTACCGGTTTTCTGCTGGAAAATCTATTAAAAGAAGAAACTTTTACAAAACCGTCGCCTTTCGGTTTTTCTTCTATTGTTTTTTCAGTTTTTGATTTTAAATCTTCTTTTATCATAAAATTACTTAATATCAAAATTAAAATTTCAATCCTCCTTCTCTTGCTCCGTCAGCCAAAGCTTTTACTCTTCCATGATATTTATAACCTCCTCTGTCAAAAATAACTTTATCAATTTTCAATTCAATAGCCTTTTCAGCAATTAATTTACCGACTTCAAAAGCAACTGCTATTTTCCCCGATAATTTAATTTCTCCTTCTGCTATTTTTTTACTTACACTTTTTATTTTTATTCCTTTATCGTTAATGCTTACCAAGGTCTTTCTCTTGTTATCATCAATAAGCTGACCATAGATATGTTTATTTGATCTAAAAACACAAAATCGAGGAACTTTTAAGCTTCCTATAATTTTGGCTCGTACTCTTTTATGCCTTCTTACTCTTTTTTCCTGTTTCTTTAACATAACTTTATATAAATTAACCGGCTGAAGCTACGGCTTTTTTACCTACTTTCTTTCTGACAATCTCTCCCACATACCTTATTCCTTTTCCTTTATATGGTTCGGGTTTCTTTTTCTTTCTGATTATGGCTGCCATCTGACCAACCATTTCTTTATCTATACCCGAAATAGTAATAATATTTTTTTCCACCAAATATTTTATACCTTTTGGCGCCTCTATTTTTATTGTATGACTAAAACCAACAAATAATTCAATACTTCCATCTGCTAAAACTATGGCCTTATACCCTATTCCCTCTATCTGAAGTTTCTTTTCAAATCCCGAAACCACACCAAAAACCATATTAAATATTTCAGCTCTGGCAGTTCCCCAATAAGCCCTGATTCTCTTATCCGAAGTTTCTTTAGAAAGAGAAACAAAAATCTGATTTTCTTTTATTTCAACTTTAACCTCAAACGGAAAAATTCTGGCCAATTCACCCTTTGGACCTTTTATTTTTACTTCTCTTCCTTCTATTTTTACTTCAACTCCTTCTGGTATTAAAATTGGTTTTTTACCTATTCTAGACATAATTTTACCAAATTTCACAAATTAATTCTCCTCCAACTTTTTGTTTTCTGGCTTCATTATTAGTCATTAAGCCCTTAGAAGTTGAAACTATAGATATTCCATAACCTCCTCTTACAATTTTTATATGTTTTGATTGAACATAAATTCTCTGTCCAGGTCTTGAAATAATCTTTAAACCAGAAACTGCCGGAGTCTTACCGTCATATTTTAAATCGATTTCAATAATCTTTTTCATCTTTTTCCCTTTTTTCTCGGCTTTACCGACAAAATCATTCTTTTCCAGAATTTTAGCAATTTCAAGATTTATATTGGAAAAAGGAACCTCAACCGTTTCTTTTTGAACGGCTTGAGCGTTTCTTATTCTATTTAACATGTCTGCTATTGGATACATATTTTTTTACCAACTTGATTTTTTAACTCCGGGAATTAATCCCTGATTAGCCATCTCTCTAAAACAAATACGACACAGTCCGAATTCTCTCATATAAGCTCTTTTCCTGCCACATCTGAAACAACGCCTGACTATTCGGCTTGTATATTTCGGCTTATTTTTTGATTTTACTTCTTGGCCTGTTGTAGACATTATTTTAAAAAATTATTTTTTGATGGGAAAACCCATTAATCTTAAAAATTCTATTCCCTCTTCCTTGGTTTTTGAAGTTGTCGCCACTACCACTTCTAACCCGAAAATGTTCTTTGCTCTTTCGGGAGATACCTCAGGAAAAATTATGTGCTCTTTTATCCCGATTGTCAAATTTCCAGTATTATCAAATGTTTTTTGATCAATTCCTTGAAAATCACGGGAACGAGGAAGAGTAATATGAACAAATCTTTCTAAGAAATCATACATTTTTTTACCTCTCAAAGTAACCGCTGCTCCTATCTTTAATCCTTCTCTAAGCTTAAAACTGGCTATTGATTTCTTGGCTCGAGTTAAAACCGGTTTTTGACCGCAAACTAAAGCCATTTCTTCTAAAATATTAGCAATAAACTTTTTACCCTCATCAGAAGTCTTTGTATTAATCAATCGGCCAAACCCGCTGTTCACAACCACCTTCTTTATTTTAGGAACGGCTAAAGTATTTTTATAACCGAACTTCTCCATCATAGCAGGAATAACTTCTTTTTGATATTTTTCTCTTAATTTAGTAATCATAAAATTAAAACTCCTGTTTGCACTTTTTACAAATTCTAGTTTTTTTATCTGCAATTAATTTATAACCGACTCTTACGGCTTTCCCGCATTTAGAACAAATAAGTTTCACATTTGAAGCCTGAATTAAACCAGGTAACTCAACTATCTGCCCTTTTTCTCCTGATTTCTTCGGTTTCTGATGTTTTTTCCTGATATTAATCCCTTCAACTAAAATTCTGCCTTCTTTCGGAAAAGATCTTAAAACCTTGCCTTTCTTTGTTCTGTCTTTACCTGATATTATTAAAACTTGATCTCCTTTTTTAATCTTCATATATTTTAAACTAATTCTTGAGCTAAAGCGGCTATCTTATCAAATCCTTTTTCTTTTAATTCTTTAGCTATCGGACCCAATATTCTTCCACCTTTTGGCTCTTTAGTTTTTGCATCCAAAATGACACAGGCATTATCATCAAATCTGACATATGAACCGTCTATCCTTCTATATTCTTTTCTCTGCCTTACTATTACGGCCCTGACCACGTCATGCTTTTTTACTAATCTTCTGGGCTCTGCAACTTTTACGGTACCTACGATAATATCTCCGAGCTGAGCATATCTTTTTCTGTATCCAAATAATACATGAAAACACTGGAGTATTTTAGCTCCGGAATTATCAGCGACTTTTAACATTGTTCTTAACTGAATCATAATAGTATAAAATTATTTTTCGGCCACTTCTTTTATTTCTTCCTCTTCTGAAGAAGGGGCTGCAGATATCTTTTTAATAACTTTCCATTTTTTATCTTTCGAAATAGGAGTGCATTCTTCAATCAAAACCACATCTCCTATCTGATATTCCTTTTCATTAGCTTCAGCCTTATAATTCGTGTTTATTTTATATCTTTTTCTGTATTTTAAATGCTCTTTTACTCTTTCAGTTCTAACCACAACGGTTTTTTGCATTTTATTTGAAACTATTTTTCCGATTAATTGTCTTTTTGGCATAAAATTACTGTTTTAATAAAGTTAAAATTCTGGCAATGTCTTTTCTAATATGACGTATTTCTCTGACATTCTTTACTTTTCCTCCAACCAAATCAAACCTAAGCTGTCTCAACTTCTCTCTCAAATCCTGCACAAATTTATGCAATTCCTGTTTTGACTTTTGACGCATTTCTGCAATTTTCATTTTATTTCTTTATAAATCTTGTTTTTACCGGAAGTTTATCGGAAGCCATCTTAAAAGCTTCTCTGGCCATGTCTTCTTTGATCCCCTCTAATTCAAAAATTATTCTTCCAGGTTTTATTGGAAAAGCATAATGATCAACGGCCCCTTTTCCCCCACCCATCGGAACTTCTGTTCCTTTTTTGGTAACAGGCTTATCAGGAAAAATCCTTATCCATAATTTACCTCCTTTTCTCAAATATCTCAAAATTGCTCTTCTAGCTGCTTCAATCTGTCTGGCTGAAATCCAAATAGTTTCTAAACATTTTAAGCCAAAAGAGCCGAAAGCCAACTCGGTTCCCCTGGTTTCTATACCTCTTGAGCGGCCCTTGCTCCACTTTCTGTGTTTTACTCTTTTTGGCATTAATAATGACATAAATTTTTAATCAAATTTTTCTCCTTTATATATCCAAACTTTTACTCCTATTGCTCCATAAGTACAACGAGCAGTCCCTTGAGAATAACTGATATCAGCCCTAATAGTCTGACGAGGCATTCTGCCTTTTTTTAACCACTCAGTTCTGGCTATTTCTGAACCGTTTAATCTGCCGGCTACTTCCAATCTGCAACCCTCTACCCCTTTTACGCTCATTATTTTCTCTAAAGACTGTTTCAAAACTTTTCTGAAAGGTAATCTTTTTTCTATTTGTTGAGCAATACTTTGAGCAACCAGAGGAGCCGATCCTAAAGGATTTTTAATTTCTCTAACTTCTAATTTAATCTCTCTTTTTTCTTTCGAAGACTTCGTATTTTTAATAGGCAAAAGAATCTTATCCAACTGTTTTTTTAATATTTCAATTCCTTCTCCTCCACGACCGATAATCAAACCAGGTCTGGCAGTAGTTATAATAACATTTATTCTGTCTACAATTCTTTCAATTTCAATTTTTTCTATACTAAGCTTTCCTATTTTTTTCTGTAAAAATTCTCTAATTCTAAAATCCTCCTCTAAATATTTATGAGGTTTTTGACCATAATATCCGCGCGATTCCCAATCGGCCATATTTCTTATTCTAAATGATTTTGGATGGACTTTGTGTGTCATGTTTTATTAATATCAAATTAAAAAGTTTCTCTTCTAAAAAATCTCTTTGAAAGCCTTTGACCAGGCAAAGAAGGCTTAGCTCTATCTTTTTCCGGTTTATATTTTACCTGAGGCTTTTTGTCGCCAACTACTTCTTCCTTTTGATTATCTAATCCTTGCACAGGTTCTTCTGATTTTTTTATTTTCTTGGTCTTAATTTTCTTTTCTGTTATTTCACTTAAAACTAAAATTATATGAGAAGTCTTTTTCTGAATTTCATTAGCCCTTCCTCTTGAACGTGGCATCCATCTTTTCAATTTTGGACCTTCATTCACCATAATCTTTGAAATATAGAGATTGCTTTCTTCCAGTTGAAAATTATTTTTAGCATTAGCTATCGCTTGTTTTAAAAGCTTCAGTATGTCTTTAGCCGCCTTTTTTACTATAAAATTCAAAATTCTCTGAGCTTCCTCAACATTTTTATCCCTAACCGAATCAGCAACCAATCTTACTTTTCTTGGGGCTATCCTTAAATAACTAAGTTTTGCTTTAATTTCCATGTATATTATTATTTTTTAGCTTTCTCAGCTTCTTTCTGAACTACTCCTGATTCTAATTCTCTTTGCATTCTTCCACCATGACGATAAAATTTAGTACTCGGAGAAAATTCCCCAAGTTTGTGTCCTACCATTTCTTCAACCACTTTAACCGTAATAAAATCTTTACCATTATGAATTCCAAAAGTAAAACCAAGCATCTCCGGAGAAATAGTACAGGCTCTTGACCAAGTTTTGATTATATCCCCTGGTTTTGCCTTCTTTACCTTTTCCAATAATCTTTCATCTACATATGGGCCTTTTTTAAGACTTCTTGACATAAAATTTAAACAAAATTATTTTGTTCTTCTTGATACGATAAACCTGTCTGTCCATTTCTTCCTTCTGGTTTTTACCCCGCTGGCATGTTTTCCCCAGGGAGTTTTAGGATATTTCAACCCAATACCCGTTCTACCTTCTCCTCCACCATGAGGATGATCACAAGGATTCATTGCGCTTCCCCTTACAGTTGGCCTCCAACCCTTCAATCTTTTAAGGCCCGCTTTTCCAATAATTTCAAACCTTTTTCCGGCATGAGAAACCTGACCTATTGAAGCAAAACATTCTGAAGAAACTCTTCTTGTTTCTTTAGAAGGCATTTGCAAAAGACAAGATCCTTCTTCGTTTGCTAAAACATTAGCTGAAGAACCCGCACTTCTGACCATTCTTCCTCCCTTTCCTGCCTCTAACTCTATATTATATATCTGAGTCCCTACCGGAATATTCTTTAATTTCATTCTATTTCCAATTTTTATTGCCGCGCTTTCTGAACAAATTATGTCATCTCCAACTTTTAAATTTTCAGGAGATAAAACATATCTCTTATCTGATTCCTGATATTGAACCAAAACCAAGAACCCTGTTCTATTCGGATCATATTCAATAGCAATAACTTTCCCCGGAATTCCAATTTTTTCCTGTCCGAAATCAACAATTCTGTAAAGTCTTTTTACTCCTCCGCCACGATGACGAATAGTAATCCTGCCCGTATTTGATCTGCCTGCATTTCTTTTCAAGGAAAGAAGTAATTTCTTTTCCGGATCTTTTTTTGTAAATTTAAATCTTGGCATATTATCTCGGTAATAATTCTATTTTTTGTCCTTCGGCTATTTTCACAATAGCTTTCTTATATCCTTTTTTAACCCCTAAAGTCCTGCCTACTCTTCTGCTTTTTTCGTGAATATTAATAATTTTAACATTTATAACTTTAACTCCATACAAGTCTTCCACCGCTCCTTTTATCTCTATCTTATTAGTATCTTGGAAAACTCTAAAAATATATTGATTATTATCAAGTAAATCAGTCGCTTTTTCAGAAATATGCGGAGTTTTCAAAACTTTATAAGCCATATCAATCTTTTTTTCTTTTCTTACTTTAGGAATCTCAACTTTCTTTTCAATTTTTTCCTCCTTCAAAACAACAGATTTTACCTCTTTTTTTTCTACAACATTCTTTTCTTTCTTTGTCTGCTTTTTTTCCTCTTTTTGTTTTTTAAAAATATTAAAAGCCATATTTCAAAATTATTTTTTCTTCTTTCTGGTCTTTATCACTTTCTTTATCATTTTTTTCTTTGGTTTTTCCAGAACATCCTCTTTAATCTCTTTATCAACTTCTTTTTCAATAAAAGTTTTCTGTATAACTGCAATTGATTCTTTGGGAAGAACTAAATATTTAAAAGAAAGTAAATCAAAAACGTTTAAATCTCTCGCTTGAAGAGTTTTTGTTGAAGAAATATTTCTGGCAGCTAATATCAAATTATTATTCATTTCAGATAAAGCTATTAAACGACTTTGATTTTTTAAAGGAAGTTTTTTTAAAATTTCCACAATCAATTTTGTTTTCGGATTTTCTATATTCAAAGTATCTAAAACCACTAATAAATTATTTCTGAATTTTTCTGAAAGAACCATAAATAAAGCCTTTCTTTTCATTTGGCTTGGAATTTTTTTCTTAAAATTAGTTTCTTTTACGGGACCAAATGTGGTTCCACCTCCTTTCCAAAGAGGAGAACGTATTGAACCATGTCTTGCTCGACCGGTTCCTTTCTGAGCCCAAGGTTTCTTTCCTCCTCCTCGAACTTCACCTCTTCCTTTAGTATGAGCAATAACTTGCCTTCTATTCGCCATTTGGGAAACCATAACCTGATGCATCAAATCTTGATTTAACTTTATATCAAAAATCTCCTTTGGCAGCAAAGTTTCTCCTACTTCTTTTCCTTCTTGATTGTAAACTATAGTTTTCATATAAATTATCCTCTTATCTCTAAGAAAGTCCCCTTTCTTCCAGGCACGCATCCTTCTACAATAATTAAATTATTTTCTTTTTCTATCTTAATTACTCTGTTTTGTATTGTTTTTCTTTGATTTCCTCCCCGACCTGGCATTTTTTTTCCTTTAACAACCCTTTGAGGAGTTGAAGATCCGATTGAACCCGGAGCTCTTAATTCATGCTTTGTACCATGACTGGCCGGTCTGCCGTGAAATCCCCACTTTTTAACTACACCTGCAAAACCCTTACCTTTTGAAATACCTGAAATCTTTACCTTGTCCTGTTCTTCGAAAACAGAAACATCAACTTCGTCTCCTACTTTATATTTTGAAATATCAATATTCCCTCTGAATTCCTTTATAAATCTAAACGGTTTTGTTTTTATAGATTTCGTTATCTTCTTATCCTTCAATTTATCCGTGCCCAATTGAACAGATTCATATCCGTCTTTATCTTTATTTTTCACTTGTAAAACCAAACAAGGATCTGCCTCAATCAAAGTCACCGGGATATGATTCCCTTTATCATCAAAAAATTGTGACATTGCTATTTTTTTTCCTAATATAAATTTCATATATATTCAACGAAAAACTGGGCAATTGCCCAGCTTTAAAGGCAATTATATGTAAGATAAATTTAAATTTTTACAAGGTTTAAAACCATAACTTACAGGATAAACCTAATTACATTTTGATTTCAATATCTACTCCGGCCGGCAAATTTAAATTCATCAAAGCATCAATAACTTTGGGATTAGGACTGATAACATCAATCAGTCTTTTATGAATCCTCATCTCAAACTGTTCTCTGGCGTCTTTATGGACAAAAGTAGAACGGTTAACAGTATATTTATGAGTTTCAGTGGGCAAAGGAATAGGACCTAAAATATCAACACCATATCTCTGAGCCGTCTCAATTATTTGTTTGGCTGAGCTGTCAATTACTTTATGATCATAAGCCCGAAGCTTAATACGAAGCTTCTGCTTTACCTCTTCAGCTGCAATTATTTTTTTCTTTACCATCTTAAAAGAACGTTATTTATTAAACATCAAGTCCCAAATTAATTTGGGACCTGAATTTTTATCTTTATTTCGTTATCTTAGTAATAACTCCTGCTCCCACTGTTTTTCCGCCTTCTCTAATAGCGAATTTCTGCTTTTCTTCCATGGCAATCGGAGTAATTAATTTAATACCTACGTTAACCGTATCTCCGGGCATAACCATCTCAGTTCCTGCAGGAAGAGTGACATCTCCGGTAACATCAGTAGTTTTAAAATAAAACTGAGGTTTATATCCGGTAAAAAACGGTGTGTGTCTGCCTCCTTCTTCTTTAGTTAAAATAAGAACTTCTGCTTCAAATTCAGTATGAGGAGTAATACTTCCGGGTTTCGCCAATACCTGACCTCTTTCCACAGAATCTTTATCTAGCCCTCTTAAAAGAATTCCAACGTTATCTCCAGCCTGGCCTTCATCAAGCATCTTCTGAAACATTTCAACAGAAACTGCAGTTGTTTTTGAAGTAGGTTTAATTCCAACCAATTCTATTTCTTCATTTGGTTTGATAACACCTCTCTCTATTTTACCTGTAGCTACTGTTCCCCTGCCGGCAATCGAGAAAACATCTTCAACGGCCATTAAGAACGGTTTATCTTTTTCTCTGACGGGTTCTGGAATATAATCATCTACTGCTTTCATTAATTCTAAAATTGGTTTCGCCCATTCATCATCAGCTGATTTTGCATCCAAAGCCTTCAAAGCAGATCCTCTGATTATTGGAATTTCGTCTCCAGGGAAATTATATTTCTTTAAAAGTTCTCTCATTTCAGATTCAACTAAACCTATAATTTCCGGATCATCAACTGAGTCACATTTGTTCAAAAACACAACCATACTGGGAAGACCTACTTGTCTCGCCAAAAGAATGTGTTCTCTGGTCTGAGGCATAGGACCGTCAACAGCTGAAACAACCAAAATTGCACCATCCATTTGAGCGGCGCCAGTAATCATGTTTTTAATAAAATCTGCGTGACCCGGACAATCAATATGAGCATAATGTCTTTTTTCTGTTTCATACTCTAAATGCGAAATTGAAATAGTTAAACCTCTCGCTTTTTCTTCGGGAGCCGCATCTATTTCATCAACGCTTTTTATCGGACTAGTTTTAAAACCCTTCAAGGATAAAACCTTAAGAATGGCTGCAGTCAAAGTTGTCTTTCCGTGATCAACATGACCAATGGTTCCGATATTAACATGGGGCTTTCCCCTAACAAATTTTTCTTTCTCTGCCATATATTTTTTTATTATATTATTTATTTATATATGTTATATATTATTCGATATTTAAGTTTTTGTCAACCCCAGAAACTACCTTATTTCCTTTTTCCATCAACTATCTCCTGAGCGACATTTGAAGGGACTTCTTCATAATGGTCAAACTCCATTGTAGAAGTTCCTCGACCTTCTGTCAAACTCCTTAAGGAGGTTACATAACCGAACATTTCAGATAAAGGAACTTTGGCATCAATTACTTTCAAATTAACCCTGTCTTTAGTTTCTTCAATTTTGCCACGTCTTGAAGCTAAATCTCCAATAGTATCTCCAAGAAAGTCAAAAGGAACAACAACTTCAAGTTTCATTATAGGCTCCAATAAAATAGGTTTGGCCTTTTTTGCCGCTGATTGTAAAGCCATGCTTGCTGCTATCTTAAAAGCAATTTCTGAAGAATCAACTTCGTGGAAAGAACCATCATAAAGAGTCACCTCCATATCAACTAAAGGATATCCCGCCACTACTCCTTTTTCTTCAGCCTCTTTCACTCCTTTTTCAATTGCTGAAATATATTCTTTTGGAATTGCTCCTCCTCTAATTTCATCAATAAACTCAAGTCCTTTTCCTCTTTCTTTAGGTTTCACTTTCAACCAAACATGTCCATATTGTCCACGGCCTCCTGATTGCCTGATATATTTACCTTCAGCTTCTGCTTCGTTTTTAATAGTTTCTTTATAAGCTACTTGAGGTCTGCCGACATTAGCTTCAACCTTAAATTCTCTTTTCATTCTGTCGACTAAAACATCCAAATGAAGTTCTCCCATACCGGAAATAATAGTTTCTCCGGTTTCTGTATCTCCCTTTACTCTGAAAGTCGGATCTTCCTCAGCTAATTTTCTCAAAGCTAAAGCCATTTTTTCCTGATCAACTTTAGTTTTAGGCTCAATTCTAATACCAATAACGGGCTCTGGGAAAGTAATTTTTTCTAAAATAACAGTTCTTGATTCATCACATAAAGTATGTCCCGTTGAAGTATTTTTTAAACCGACAGTAGCTGCAATATCTCCAGTGAAAAGTTCTTCCACTTCTTCTCTCGAATTAGCATGCATTCTGAGAATCCTACCGATTCTTTCTTTCTCCCCAGTTGTTGAATTAAACAAATAAGAACCTTTTGTCAGAATACCTGAATAAACTCTGAAAAAAGTCAAAGTTCCTACATAAGGGTCAGTAGCTACCTTAAAAGCCAAAGCCGAAAAAGGCTCTGAGTCCGAAGGTTTTATTATAACTTCCTCTCCATTATTAGAATTAGTTCCAATAACAGGCGGTAAATCAACTGGACTCGGAAGATAATAACAGACACCATCTATCACCGGCTGGACTCCTTTGTTTTTTAAAGAAGATCCGCAGAACACCGGCATCAATCTTGATTCTATCGTTGCTTTTCTCAAAACTCTTCTTAACTCTTCTATAGAAACTTCTTCTTTATTTAAATATTTCTCCATTAAAGCTTCATCTTCAGAAACTATTTTTTCAATCATCTTCTCTCTCCATAGCTTCGCTTCCTCCAATAAGTCTGCTGGAATTTCTTCTTCTCTTACAGTATCTCCCTGATCTCCTTCAAACCTTAAAGCTTTCATAAAAAATAAATCAATCACTCCTTTAAAATCACTTTCAGCTCCTATCGGAAGTTGAACGGCGACAGCATTAGGAGAAAGCTTTTGCCATATAGATTCAATACTTCTTTCAAAAGAAGCTCCCATTCTATCCATTTTATTTATAAAACAAATACGGGGAACATTAAATTTATCCGCTTGCCTCCAAACAGTTTCTGATTGAGGTTCCACTCCTGCTACTCCATCAAAAACAACCACTCCCCCGTCTAAAACACGCAAACTACGTTGAACTTCAGCCGTAAAATCAATATGACCAGGAGTATCAATAATATTTATTCTATATTCGTTTTCTTTTGTTTTTGGTAAAGTGCTTGGAGTCCAAAAACAAGTAGTGGCAGCCGAAGTAATTGTAATTCCCCTTTCTCTTTCCTGAATCATCCAATCCATAGTAGTATTTCCCTCATCAATATCTCCTATTTTATGAGTAATTCCCGTATAAAACAAAAATCGCTCGGTAGTAGTAGTTTTACCGGCGTCAATATGGGCAATAATACCTATATCACGATATTTTTCTATTGGATAAGCTCTGGGCATAAATTTTTAAAAATCTACCAAGCAAAATGAGCAAAAGCACGATTGGCCTCAGCCATTCTGTGAGTATCTAATTTTTTCTTTATTGCTGATCCTTCATTATTTGAACCTAAAATAAGCTCTTCTGCTATTTTTTCAGCCATAGGTTTTCCTTTTTTAGATTTAGCGGCTGTAATTATCCATCTGACAGACAAAGCAAATCTTCTTCCTTCAGGTACTTCTCTAGGAACCTGATAAGTCGCTCCCCCAATTCTTTTTGGCTTTACTTCTAAAACCGGACCGACATTCTGAAGCGCTAAATTAAAAACTTCCAAAGGATCTTTTTTTGTTTTCTCTTTAATAATATCAAAAGCCTTATAAACTATTTTTCTAGCTATAGTTTTTTTCCCTCTGCGCATTATCTGATTAATAAATTTAGCAACAACAACACTGTTGTAAAGCGAGTCTGGCGGAGGTGTTCTTTTTATTTTTTTCTTTTGTCTTGACATGATTAAATTTTATTTCTTCTCTCTTTTTGTTCCGTATTTTGATCTTTCCTGCTTTCTTCCTTCAACTCCGGCCGTATCTAAAACTCCTCTGACAACATGATATCTTACTCCCGGTAAATCTTTTACTCTTCCTCCTCTGATCACAATGATTGAATGCTCCTGCAAATTATGTCCTTCTCCAGGAATATAAGCAGTAACTTCTTTACCGCTAGTTAAACGAACTCTGGCTACTTTTCTCAAAGCAGAATTAGGTTTTTTTGGAGTAACTGTAAAAACTTTCAAACAAATACCTCTTTTAAAAGGAGAAAAACTTTCGAACGGTCTGTTCTTTAAAGGATTAAATCCGTATGACAAAGCCGGAGTTTTACTCTTTCTTAAGTCATTCTTTCTCCCTCTTTTAATTAATTGATTAATTGTCGGCATCTTTTTCAAAAAAAATTATGCGCAAAGCGCCTGTAAAATATAACTTACCAAAAATTATTTCTTGTGTCAAATACCAAAAGGCTGTCCTGACACAAAAATATATAAAATTCTGGCTAATCTGAAAACAATATCAATACCAAAGAAAAATAACAGAACAAAAAATAAAAGATAATACTTCTCCATGAAATTTTTTAATTCCATGAATTTTCTTCCCAAAATAGAAAAAAGTATATGAGAACCGTCTAAGGGAAAAATAGGAACAAGATTAAATATCCCCCAGGCAAAATTATAGAAAGAAATAATCCCAAAAAGTAAATTTAAAGAAGCAGGAAAATCAATAAATCTTATTAAAAGTCCGAAAATTAAAGCTATCAAAAAATTAGTTGAAGGCCCCGCCAGAGAAACTTTCAACATCCCCCATTTTCTATCTCTTAGATTAAAAGGATTAACCGGAACCGGTTTTGCCCAACCAACAATAGGACCCGTACTCCCCGAAGCCATGTATCCCAACATAAAAACCATTGGAAGAAGTATTGTTCCAACCGGATCAATATGTTTTAAAGGATTCAATGTTAAACGACCTGCATCTTTGGCTGTTGAATCTCCAAGAGAATTAGCAATACTACCATGAGCAATTTCATGAATAATAATCGAAAAAAATAAAACAATTAATATAAATATTGTCAATAACATTTTTATATGATAGCATATTAACGTATGACAAAACAATGCGCAATTTGCGAAAAAAGATATAACTTGTCCCAAGTATTGGTCAAGCTTAGAGGGAAATATAATCCTACTTCAAAAAGGAAGCAGAAACCAAATCTGCAATGGATGCGTTTACCTTCCGGAAACAGAATATTAGCTTGCACAAAATGTATTAAAGCTCAGGGCAAGAAAAATAAGAATTAGTTTCTAATCTTTTTAATAATATTTCCTAAACAATTTTTGAAGTTTTTAGAAAATAAATCGGATGGATAAATCTCGATTAGTTTTATTTTTTCCCTATCACACAATTTCTGTTTTATTTTAATAATTCTATCGTAATTTTTATTTAATCCATAAAGACCAAAATATTCAATTCGAATATCATTTACGGCGAAATCAGCAGTCATTTTCCCACCTGAATAAGGATAATTTCTTTCATGTTTAATTTTATTTTTATCTAACCAATCATCAATAATTTTTTCAGCAAAAGAATCGCAAATATGACCATCTTTAGCGGTAAATTTCTTTGAAAATATAACCTGGTTAGGTTCAAATCCAGCTAATTTGATAGCATAATTCCAGCCTCCAACCCATTTTTTATACTCCCCATACATATTAAATTCTCTCTTTAATGGAATTCTCCCATTTTTTTTATAAAAATCAACTATCTTACTAATAAGTATCTTCTTCGTATATTTATTTTTAAATTGATAGGGTGCAAGATACTTAATAGCTCTTTTTCTTCTTTCTTCTCTTTCTTTTTTGGTAAGCATCGACGAAATTATGAAACATCCCTTATTTCTCCTTTCATTAATCGCCTTTTTCTGAATTTCCGTTAAGATTATTCTTTTTGTCCAAGAACAAGCAGTACTCGAAGAAATACCAATTTTTTTAGCAATTTCTCTATGCGTTAATCCTTTTTTTCTTAAAATTTTCGTTTTTTGTTTAATTTCTATATTATATCTTCTTCCATTTTTCATATTATTTTATTATACTAAATTAGCCGGGGTGTAGTATACCGGCAGTACACTACCTCGGGGAGGTAGTAAACCGGGTTCAACTCCCGGCACCCCGAATAAATAAATTAAAAAACTCCGACAAAATCGGAATTTTTTATTGGCCCCATCTAACTTCTAGTTAATTCTTCTGGGTAATAATCCAAGTGGGTGTCTTAAATATAACCCGCAGGCCATATTGAATCTGACTCCCTGAATAAGTATTTGTCCCAGAATTAGACTGGAAGAGGCAGGGCCCCGCTAGAAATTATTTTTAATTTCCAAAGGGGCACTCCCTAGCACTTATTAATGTATTTTACCTCTTCACGAACAAGCTAGTCAATGCCCAAAACTTCAACTAACTGTTTAATAAGAGAAACTACAACTGGTGGAGCTAATAAACTGTATGACTGTACTCCTTCCCTATCTTGAATGGTCCAAGGTTTCTCAATAGTTTTTACTCTCTTTGCCTTACTGTCCCATTCAAAATAATATTCAGGAGTAATTTCATAATCATCAACATATTTCTTAGCTTCTTTAGCTGGAACAGAATTTCTTAAAAGAACCTTAGGCATTCCATAAAGAGAAAGAGATTTCTCTATTAATTTTTGATCTAAAATAAGCCTATCTTTAATGGGAGCCGTCCCAAATTCATCTCCTTCTTTAGAAACCATTACTATTTCTTTACATTTTGGATTATCACAAATTAAATAAAATTCGTCCTTCTTTTCATCATACTTAACGTTTAAAGTAGGAAGTAATTTCAAATTCCTTGAAGTTTTACAAACAGGACAAATTCTTCTCCATTTTATTCTTTCATCAATTACTTTATCCGGTACATCAATAAGAACAAATATATCAG
>Ga0247840_10005273_pt1 | contig 19608 bp, 17 predicted proteins | sample LaCruzMarch2015__FD_192404 | JGI IMG/M metagenome (GOLD analysis project Ga0247840, IMG submission 192404) | Freshwater microbial communities from meromictic Lake La Cruz, Castile-La Mancha, Spain - LaCruzMarch2015_17m | ecosystem: Environmental > Aquatic > Freshwater > Lake | place: Spain... | reverse complement strand
ACTCCGAAATCCCCCGGCAGAGTGTCGCCTAAATCAGGGACTGGATAGCCCGTTCCCACGGGGTGATTCAAGGGTATAACGGGGTGGCGGCGGTGGACGCAAAACATCAGGTCGTGGTTGCGGCGGAGGCGTTTGGGGAAGGGAGCGAATCGAAACTTTTAGAACCCATGGTCAACGCGATGGAACAGACGTTTCGTGATTTGGGCGACGAGAAGTCCCCGCTGGGCACGGCTGCGATTCTGGCGGACAGTGGGTTTCACAGTGAGGCTTCCGTTAAGATGATGGAAGAGAAGGAATTGAACGTGTAGGGTCTGTGAAACAATAGCCTAGGCATTTGGCCAAGGGGATTTTGGCTCCGGTCAAGGCACGACGAGGGAGCATACCGGAAGTATGAGACCAAGGAGTAACGCAGGCCGGGGGCAAAAGCCCCTTGGCCCCGGAGGGGAGGGCCGATATAGCGGGACTTTCTGCGTCGTTCGTCAGTTCCATGGAACCACCATGGGCCCTCCTTACTCCTTGAAATCCCCGCTATCTCGGCCCTCCAAATGTCTGGGATATTCTTTCACAGACCCTTGTATTGCTGACAAGAACATGAGGCGACGGGACCCAGCGTTTTCGTCAGAGGATCGGCACGAGAAAAAGATTGAGGGGATTCAGGGGGTTCCCTACAAACGGCGATTTTTTAGGCCGGACGATTTTGTCTTTAACGAGCAGGGGACACTGGTGTGTCCCGGGGGCAGTGAACTCTCCATTGGTAATCCTCATTTTGAGAGCTCCAACGGATTTTATGGGGTGGGGTATAAAGCGAAGATGACGGCGTGTCGTGACTGTGGGTTACGGGCGAAGTGTTTACAGAACCCGAACACGAAATTCCGGCAAGTGTATAAGTTCGAAGGGCGACATATTCACCCAGAGAAAGAGACGGCAACACGGCGGATGATGAAGAAGATCGACAGTGCGATGGGGCGATTTATTTACAGCCGACGGATGGGGATTGTGGAGCCCGTTTTCGGGAACGTCCGCTACGCGTTGGGGCTGAACAGATTTACCTTGTGTGGGAAGGAGAAAGTGAACGTTCAGTGGAAACTATTTAACATGGTGCACAATCTGCACAAGATTTTGCGGTATGGGTGGACGACGGAGAAGACCCCAGCCACCATTTGGGCCCAAGCGGGGTGAAAAATAAAGTTATCCCGGGTATCCACAGGCAAAAAGGAAGATCCCGGGGCCAGATGGAAAGAAAAAACACGGAAAAGGTTATGGAACTATTGGTCAATTCAAGTTAGAATGATGCCGATGAGGCTTTGGCGTGTGGTCCATCGCTGGTTTATCGGCGAGTGTGGCCCCACTCAGCCTAGGGCGGGTGCGTCCCACTTGAAAAATTAAGTCCGAAAATACGGAAAGCCCCGCCGTAAAGAGGTTTTTTCTACAAACTCGTTGGGAGGTGCGTATCTTGACTAAAAAGGCACTTTTTTGATTCTCCTTTTATGACGGACCCACACTTCCCTCCTAGGCCGGATTTGTCGGTGGCGGGGGACTTGTTACGTCGGGAACCCCGGGACGGGTTTCGGCGGGGGGCCCATCTTCGTCTGGGGGATTTGGCCGATGGCGGGGTGACGCGTTTTTTAGCGGCCGAGGCGTCACCGGTTTATCTCACGATCCTTTACGCGTTGTTGCTTTTTCGCCGACGTCACGAATTGGATCCTTTGCACACGGTTCTCTACGACGAGGTGAAACCTGTGGTGGATTCTTTGGGTGGTGGAATTTATTCGCCCGACGCGTTTGCTTCGGATGTGTCCCAGCTGGGGGAGTGGGGGTGTCTTCGGCGTGAGGTGGAGGCCGCTCGGATTCGAGGTTACCGGGATCGAAGCCGTGAGCATTTTCGCTACACCCTCACCCCGGACACGGTGGCGTTTTTGGAATGGCTCGAAGAACGGTTGGAGGAGCGTTTGCATGGAACCGCCCAAGACGGGCGGGACCTTTTGTTGGATTTGACCCAGCGATTGAACGAGGCCGCCCGGATTGTCCGTCGTTTGCGGACCGGCGGGGAGGAAGACGATGCCCGGCGGCTGATCCACTTGGTGGAGTCCGCCGATGGAGAAATTGATTTGATCGGTCGAGATTTAACTTCTCTGCGTGCGGAGATGCACGGTTACAGCCGGGGGTTGGCGACCTCCGAGGATTTGCGTCGGGTGGTGGAAGGGTTGGAACGTTACGTGCAACGCTACGTTCACCGATTGCGGGAGTTGGGGGGCCGGGCCTACGTGGCGGCCCGACGATTGTCCCGTCCGTCGTCCCTTCAGGTCCTTCGGCAGGCTCGGGAACGGTTGATGGCCGATCGCACGGGGTTTCGCCCGGGCCGGCGTGACGCGGGGGAACGTTTGTTAAACGCCATCCTCCCCTTTTTGCAGCCCGGGGGACGGTTGTTGGAAAGTTGTTCCCGGGTGGAAGAAATGGCGTCCCAGGTGATTCAGCGGGTCCATCGGCATTTGCGGGATTTGGAACTTCGGAATTTTCGTTTGGAAGAATGGGGGGCGCGCTTGAAAGAAATGGCTCTCTTGGCTGAAAACGATCCTCGACCGGGGAGGTTTTTGCGTCGCCTCGTTGCGTTCGCCCATTTTCCCAACGACCCCTACCCGGACGCCGAGGGGAAAGCCCGTCCACCGGCCCCCCGGGCTTTACGGGAGTGGACCCGCCGGGGGCCACCGGAATCTTTGAAACGCCCCACGGTGGCGGTTCAAGACGTTTTTCTTCAAGACGAAGAGCGTCGGGCCCGGTTGAGAGATTTTGTTTCGGTGGTCTTGCTCCGGGGGCAACCGGCGGGACGGTTGGCCAACGCCCATCTCCTGTCAGGGGAAAACCCCTTGGATTGGTTGGCCGTGGCCAAAGCCACGTATTTAAACCAAGGCCGGGACCTTCAGCGGTCCGGGGTGGAGGTGCGGGAATCCGAGGGAACGGCGTTTCTTTTTTCCGATGGGAAACATTTGGAAACGGTGGATCATGAGTTGGTGGTTAAATCTTGTCAATAATTTAAGGTAAAGAAAGGCTCGTCATTCCGGCGAAAGCCGGAATCCAGAAGATTTTTTGTTTCTACGACGGAAATTTAACGGATTTCCAAGCAACTTCAAGCAAATCCCCCCTAACCCCCCTTTTTCAAAGGGGGGCACATGCTTGGAAAACCAATCTTTTCCCCCCTTTGAAAAAGGGGGGCAGGGGGGATTTATCTTTAAAACAAAAATCAAGGATCAAGTGGCTTCCCTTCTTTTCTCGACAATCTGTTTGTCGAATACACGGCTGGATCCCGGCCTGCGCCGGGACGACGAGCACAAAAAAAGACGAAAAAATCTTCAGGAGGTTTCGATGGGCGATGAGGGGGAGACGCGGGGCGGAGACGAAAAATCGTTGGATCGGCTCAACCATGAGTTGGTGCGACGGGTGTTGAACGTCTTGACCGAGGCTCCTTATTTCTATCGGGAGGACGATCCCCCTTTGTTTCACTATCTCCGTCGAAATCGGTCCACGTTTAAGGCTTTTTTTAAGGGAACTTTTGAATGGGATTTGCTGGTGGACGCCCGGTGCGCCCGGTTGTTGAAAAGAGGGGATCGGGAAAATCCAGCCCTTAAAGGAAGTGAAACCGATGCGTTTCATTTGCCCCGACGGAATCAGTGTTTGGTGTTCGCTCTCCTCTTGGAGTTTTTTGAAATTGAGGCCCGTCGGGTGAACTGGGATTACGAACGAGACGCCTATCTGCGTTTTTTTCACAACGATTTTTTTGAACACGCCAAAAATCGGTTTCGTTCTCTCTTGACGGACCGGACTCCCGACGACGGTGTCCTTCGTCGGGACATTCAAGAGACTTGGGATTTGCTCAAAAGATACCGTTTTATTCGTCTGATTCCTCCCACGCCCGCCGAAGCCTTGATGTTGGATCGGCGGGAGGGGGAACTGTATGAATTTCTTCCGGCGGTGTGCGTGTACGACGCGAACGTGTTGAGGGACCCGGCGTGGGCCACGCGTTTGGCCGGGGCCGAGGATGGCCCCGCCGAAGGAGAGCCCTCCTCATGACGTCTTACCGATTGAAAACCGTTCGTCTGATCAATTTCCATAATTTCGTGGACGTGGAAATTCCTGTGAGAGGGCATTTGTTTATGGTGGGGGACAACGCCTCGGGAAAAACAACCGTGTTGGACGCGGTTCAATGGGTCCTTTCGGGCGGGCAGGATTTGGAGTTTAACGCCGCGGCCCAACTGTGGGGGGCTCGGCAGGACGGGCGTACTCTGAGAGGGGCGGTGTCGCGCACTCAGTTGGAGCGAGGGCCCCTGCGTCAAGGAAGAACCATCACTTACGCGGCGCTGGAATTGGAAAACGACGAGGGGGAATTGTTGAGCCTTGGCCTTGGGGCGGAGCTCGCCCATCCCGAAGCCCAACTTCAAACGTGGGGGTTTTTGGTCCCCGGGCCCCTGTGTGACATTCCTTTACTCCATCAGGAAGAAGGGGCCGACGTTCGCCCCCTCACCAAAGAAGAACTTCGGGACCGGCTGGGGGGCGATCGGGTTTTTCTTCAAATCGGTCGTTACCAGAAATTTTTGGCCGACAAGTTCACCCGGGGCGAAGAATCGTTTAAACGGTTGACGGAATTTTGGAAAATCAGCAAGGCGTACAAACAAATGGCGGAAAAGACCCGGGACTATTCCGAACTTCTCCGGCACATGCTTCCCAAACCCGATGGCGAAGCGTTTCAACAGGTGCGTCGGGGGCTTTCGGATTTGGCGTCGGTTGAGGATCGTTTGGGCGGGCTTCGGGCCCAGCGGGACTATTTAGAAAAACTGCGGCAGGGACTGATCGAAGTGGGGCACCACCGGGAGGCCATCTTGCGTTACTCGTGGCTGGCGGCCCACCGCGCGCGGGAGATGGCCCGGGAAAAAGAGGCCGAGGCCCATCGGGCTTTGGCCGTTGTTGAGCGGGAAATTCAGGAAGCCGAGCGGGCGTTGGCCGTGGCTCAAACGGAATTGAACGCTCGGGAAAACGAACGACAGGATTTGCGGGCCCGGGATGAAGAGGGGTTGTTGGAACGGCGGGAACGTCTTGTGTGTGAGGAGGCCGAGTCCCGCCGGGTGTTGGACGAATCCCAACGGTTGGTGGAGGAACGGTCCATCGCCGTGGCGCGATCGTCGAAACGTTTAACGGAAGCCCGGCGAGAACTCTCCCGAGAGTTGGCTTTTTCCCGCCAAGCCTTGGCCGACACCGTTGCCGAGGTGGGGCCCGGGCTCGGGCACTATCTGGACGCCATGGACCGCGTGGTCACCGATGAAACCCCGGAACGGGCTTGGGCCGAACTGGACGCTCGCTCCGCTCGACAAGAAATAGAAAACGCCCAATCGGAAACCAACCGGGCTTTTCACGAAACCGTGTCTTCGTTTCGAGAAGCCCAGTCCCTCGAAGAACGATGGAAGAAAACGTTGGAGGATCTGGAGCGTCTTCCGGACGCCTTGCCCAACGTCCCCCGTTACGAAGATTTCTTGCACCGACTCGAACAAGAAGACCTTCACGCCGTTCCTCTTTACCGGTGCGTGGAAAAAGCCGTGGGGGCGGACGACTCGTTGTTTCGGGATTTGGAAGTGGCTTTGGGCGAGCGGGCTTTGGCCGCTTTGGTTCCCGAACCCCAAGACGCGGCCCGGGTGGTTCGGTTGGCGTTGGAAGAGTTTCCCGGCATTCCGGTGGTTCGAACGGATTTGCCCCCAGCCCCGGCGGTTCCTTGGTTGGAATCTTTGGTGGATTGGGATCGGCTCTCCGATGAGGCCAAGGGGGCGTTGCGTCGTTTGGCCGAAGCCGGGTCCACGCCGGGGTTGTGTCTGGAGGGCGGGGGCGTTGTGGAAGATCGGGGTTTGAAATTAAAGGGGGTTCCCCTCCCTTCCCCTTTGTTGGGCGCGGACGCTCGACGGGAGGCCCGGCGTCAACAGCGAGAAGACGCTCGTTTAAAAAGAGAGGAGGCTCGGGAACGTTGCGCTCGTTTGGCGTCGGAGAGAGACTCTCTTCAAGAGCGGACCGATCGTTGGCGTCGGGTTCTCACGTTGTTGTCAGAAACTCGGGAAGGGGATTTTCCCCGACGAGCCCAAGAAGGACTTCAAGCCGCGGACGCCGACGGGCGGTCTCGAGAATCTTTGGAACGGGCCCGGGACACCGTGACGGTTTTTCAATCCCAAGCGGAGCAATCTCTCCGGGCGCTGGAGACCCTTCGGGCCCGGTTGGCGAACGAGGGATTGGAAAATTTAGACACCTTGTTGGCGTCGGCCGAAAGGGCTTTGGCCGACGCCCGGGACCGTGAGCGTGAGGCATTAGAAAAACGTGGGGAGTGGAAGGGGGCCATGGAGCACGCCCGGGAAAACATTTTGTCCAAGCAAGAAGAACGGATGCTGTGCGAAGCCGACGCGGACGAGTGGGCCCGCCCACTGATGGATGTGTTGCCGGAAGAACACAAAGGGAATTTGGAGGGCTATGTGTTGGACGTTCGCCAGGGGCGTCGCATGACCCGGGTGGACAACATTCGAGAAAAAATTCGCGAGGTGGAACGGGCCTACGCCATGGCCGTGGCCCGCTTGGAGGGGGACGGGGGTGTTCTTCATCCCGAATACGGGGGGCTTTTCGGATTGACCTACGAAGAAAGCGCCCACCGCATTTTGCACCGCAACGGACAGGCCTTGGACGTTTTCTTGGAAGGGTTTTCGGCCCAAGTCAAAGAAAGCGAGGACCTTCTGGACACGAAACGTCGGTCGCTTTTTGAGGAAGTGATTCAGGGCCATTTGGCCCGAAAACTTCAACGGGAAATCACCGATCTGGAGCAGACGGTGCGGGAGGTGGATCGTTTGCTGAAGGTGCGGGTGTTTGGCCGTCGGACCCGTTACCGCATTCGGTTTCATCCTCGTCCCGAACACGCCCATTTTATTTCCGTCATCAAACGGTTGGCGTCTTTCGACGCCGCCGGGCAGGAAGAATTTCGCACGGAAATTCGTGAGCGGTTGGCGTCTCTTCCGGTGGACGTGAGCGAATTGCCCGAAACCTTTGATTACCGCCATTGGTATGAATTCCAATTGTTGATGGCCGGGCAAACCGAGGAGGGGGTCCCTCTCCAACCCAAAGTGGCTCGGTTGGGGTCCGGGGGGGAACAGGCGGTGCCCAAATACATCATCATTTTGGCCATGGCGTCCCTTCTTTTTCGGGCGTCGGAATCGTCTTTGCGGGTGTTGTTGTTTGACGAGGTTTTTTACGGCATAGATAAGGCTCGCCGGGAGGAACTCCTCACGTTGGCCACGGAAATGGATTTCCAATTGATCGTGGCCTCCCCGGAACAGGCCGGGGACCGGGAATCTTACCGGAAAGCCACCACGGCTTTTGTGGTCAAAGACGCCCAAGACGACGTCCACGTGGTCCCCGCCCACGTCTGGACCGACCGTCCGGCGGATCTCTTCTTATCAGAAGAAAGTTCTTGAGGGGAGGCTGTTGATTTTTAAAGACAAATCCCTCCCTGCCCCCCTTTGTCAAAGGGGGGAACGGGGGGATTTTTTTGAGAGTTCAACTTGCGTTTTTAGGTTAAATCTTATGACCAACACCTTCGCGGATTGTTTGGAAAGCGCCTTTGAACACGACCCCCGGGTTCTGGTGGACGCTCGGCGGTTGAACCGTTTTTGGAAACAAAGCACGTCCCCCCCGGCCCGCTGGACCGTGCGGTGGACCGTCCCGGCGTTGGAGCATTTGCGGGGTTGGGCGGGAATGGACGTGGTTCGCCCTTTCCATGGGGGAGGGCGTGTGGACGTGCCGGGGTTGGTTCACAAGGTGGGAAATCCCGAGACCGTTTATTCCGGTCTCCTGTCGTTTTTGTCCGCCCACACCGTGACGGGTTCGGTGACGACCGATCCCGTTGACGTTCTTTTGACCCAGCCCCATTGGTCCGACAACACCCGCCGGTGGTTGCACCATCACCGGGACGTGGGGGGGCGAGGGGTGGACGCTGTTCCTTTGATGGCTGTGGCTCGGGCCCTTGAATGGATCGGGCAAGGTCGTCCGATTCACGCGTCCGTTCTCGGGGCCCGGGCGGGGGCAACCAGCAAATTTTTTCGGCCCGGTGCCCCCGGCCGGCACCGACTGGCCCAAGCCCTTCTGTTTCTTAAAGGGTCGAGCGATTGTTCTGAGGAGGCCGAAGAGTCTGTTTTGTCGGACGTGGGGGTCGAAGGGTCCGCCACGGCCTACACGGTGTTGGTGGCCGGCTCTTTGACTGTGGGTGGCTTGGATTTCCCCGCCCGTCTGGCCGAACGCCATCAGGCGGTGAGTTTAACCCTGCAAAACTTATCCGATGTGACTGTGGCTTCAAACGTGGTGGGGGTTTTAACCGTGGAAAACGAAGCCCCGTTTCTGGCCTGTCTTACCGAGGGATTTCACGATCGGTGGATTTTAGTGGCCACGAGCGGATTCCCTAACCGAGCGGTCCTTTCTCTCCTTCGATTTCTTGTGCCTCAAACAAAAACGTGGCACCATTGGGGCGACACGGATTTGGCCGGGGTGAGAATCGCCCGCCTTTTGAGTGAGAGCTTGGGGCGTGTGCCTGATTTTTTTCGATGCGGTCCCGACGACGTTCGTCGGTGGCGTTCGCGATTGATTCCGCTCACCCAAGACGAGCGACAGACCATGGCCATGGATCTTCGCCAAAATCCCCGGGGCCTTGGGGCCGATGTGTTGCGGGCGGATTTAGCCGAAGGGGGGTGGTTGGAACAGGAAGCGTGGCAGAAAGTTGATCTGGGTTAAAAACAATGCCAGTAACTTAAGCCAAAAAATGCTCGTCATTCCAGCGAAAGCTGGAATCCATGAATTCAAACTTGTTCTTAAACAACAATTTTAAAAACTGGACCCCGGCCTCCGCCGGAGAGACGATCCTTAAGTTACTGGCATTGAGGTTAAAAAAGGGTAACGGGAGAGGGTTATGTGTGGGATTACAGGATTGTTTCAGAGAAGCCCTGGGACGGTTTCCCCGGATTTGTTGAACCGCATGAATCAGGCTCTCGTTCACCGGGGGCCCGATGGGGAAGGTCTTTGGATTTCCAAAAACAAACAGGTGGGGTTGGCCATGCGACGGTTGGCCATTATTGATCGGGGGGGTGGGCAACAACCGATTTTTAATGAAGACGGAACCATCGGCGTGGTGTTCAACGGGGAAATTTACAATTTTCAAGAACTTCGCACGGAATTGGAAGCGAAAGGGCATCGGTTTAAAACCCATTCCGACACGGAAACCATCGTTCATCTCTACGAAGACATGGGGGTGGACTGCGTTCAGAAACTGAGCGGCATGTTTGCGTTTTCGTTGTGGGATGAAAAAAAAGAACGGTTGTTTTTGGCCCGGGACCGGTTTGGCAAGAAACCCCTCTTCTATGTGAATCACGGGGGGCGGTTGGCGTGGGCCTCGGAACTTCAAGCTTTAAAAACCCTCGATTGGCCCCGGGATTTAAACCCGGAAGCTCTCGACCTCTATTTGAGTCTCCAATACATCCCCAGTCCCCACACCATTTACAAAGCGGTAAAAAAACTTCCCCCGGCCCATCGCTTGGTGGTGGAAAAGGGGTCTGTCACCGTGGAGCGGTATTGGGATTTGCCTTTGAACGAAAAGCCTTTGGCCATCGGATGGGACGACGCCCAAACGGAAATTCGTCGGTTGCTCACGAAGGCGGTGAAACGTCGGATGATTTCCGAAGTTCCTTTGGGGGCTTTTTTATCCGGGGGAATGGATTCGTCGGTGATCGTGGGCTTGATGAGCGAGTTGTCGGACAAACCCGTCAAAACTTTTTCCATTGGTTTTGATCACGAGCGGTTTTCTGAGGTGGGGTACGCTCGGCGGGTGGCCGATCACTTCCGAACGGAACACCACGAGTTTATCGTCCACGCGGACGGGGCCGATGCGTTGCCCTTGTTGGTGAAACATTACGGGGAACCTTTCGCGGACGCCTCGGCCCTGCCCACCTATTACGTGGCCCGGGAAACCCGACGCCACGTGACCGTGGCCTTGAACGGCGACGGGGGGGACGAAAATTTTGCGGGGTACTATCGGTACCAAGCCTTGGCCATGGCGTCGCTTTTAGACCGAACCCCCTTGGGGTTCGTCAAAGCTTTGGCCAAGGGCGTTTCCTGTCTTCCCGAAGGGTTGGGGTCAAAAGGGGTGGGGTGGCGATTAAAACGGTTGTTGGACGGGGCCTTAAAACGGGACCCGGCTTCACGTCATTTGGAATTCGCTCGTTTTTTTTCGCAAAGCGAAAAAAAATCACTTTATTCGCCGGCGTTTCGGGCGTCTCTTATCGGGGACGGGGCTTTGGGGTATTTGCGGGCTATTCTGGATCGAGGGGCGAGGTTGGACACGGTTAACCGATCTCTTTACACGGACTTTTCGTCTTATCTGCCCGAGTGTTTAATGACGAAGGTGGACATCGCCACCATGGCCGTGTCTTTGGAAGGTCGGTCCCCTCTGCTGGACCATGAATTCGTTGAATTCGTTTTTCAATTACCGGGTTCTTGGAAATTGCGGGGGTTGATGGACGGAAAACATATTTTTAAAGAAACGTTTAAAAATTTTGTGCCGGCGTCGGTGGTCCAGCGTAAAAAAATGGGTTTTGGTATTCCCCTTGGCCCGTGGTTTCGGGGGCATCTGAAAGACATGTTTCAAGACACGGTCTTATCCCCCGAGGCACTGGCTCGGGGCTATTTTCAGCCAGAAACCATCAAAAACCTTTGGGCTCAACACCAGTCGGGTCAACGAGACAACGGTTACCGTCTGTGGGCTTTGCTAATACTGGAATTGTGGTTCAACGATAAGGGGTAAATTTTTATCTTAAAAACGAAAGTTTAACTCCGATTGAAATAAAGAAAAGCAGTCATCTGGGCAAAGAGGGTCCGTCCGGTATTCATAGGCCAATTCGACTTCGGACGGGACCCATTATCGAAGAAACAGAAAAGTCTTCCAGAAAATCCCCCCGGCCCCCTTTGTCAAAGGGGGGGCACATCCTCGGGGCACGATCTTTTTCCCCCTTTACGAAGAAAGGGGGTTTTATGACGGGAAATGTGCCGTTTTCACCAACACTAATCTGTGAAGAGTCACTAAAGGGAAAGTCTAAAAAAAGAACGTCACGCCGACCCCGGTGCTGCAGTCGAGCTGTCCGCGGTCGATTCTTTTTTGTCGACCAGTCAACGCTAAAACCTAGTCCAGCATCTTCTCAACGCTGAAAACAAAACGGCGTAGGGAATGGAGAGTTCCCCTATTGACAAAATCCCCTATTGGGTGTATTCTGTGTTTAGAACGAACTAAACACTATGCCCACTCTCTCGACAGATTCTCTGGACGTTGGGTTCGCCCGCCTCGCCGGTGAGGTGGCCGAGAGTTTTTCTTTTAATAAATCCCTCGGCCAAATTTACGGGCTTCTCTACATGAGCCCCACCCCGTTGTCCCTCGCGGACATTGGAAAGAGTCTCTCCATGAGCAAAGGAAACGCCAGCATCAATGTGCGTTTGTTGGAATCGTGGGGGGCCGTGACCCCAGTCTCTGTGGTGGGCAGTCGAAAAGATTATTACGAAGCGAATCGCGATGTTCAAAAAATAGTGCTCCGTCGTCTGCGGGAAGGGTTAGCCAAACGGTTGAACCGCGTTGAGGAAATGTTAAACGATCTCCCCCCGCCTTCTTCAAAAAATTCCGATCAAATCAAACACCTTCAAGAATGGCACGCCCTTCTGGCCAAAACCCGTCGTGGCCTAAAACTGGTGACCACGTGGTTGTGAAAAATAGCGACAATCGCCTGAAGGCCGAGATCCAAACCCTTACGCGTCAATGCGAGCCTTCTTTGGACATTCACCGGATGGATCAGATGAATCGAGCGGGCCTCCCCTCGTTAACCATCAAGAGCGACGCGTTTTTCAGAATTGTTTTCCCTCGATCCAAATCAGGTGTTCTTCGTGAGGGAGTAAATGATTTGTATTCTCTTATTGTGGGTCGCCCTGGTTGTCGCGTCCCCCAAATGGCCAAAACCCTTAAAACGTCCCCTAAAAACATTGAGCGCTGGCTAAAGACTTTAAAAGCACAAAACAGAATTAAATTTCAAGGAACCACCAAAACCGGTGGCTACTGGCCCCTCCCATGAGACCTGCCATACACCGAGAACATTTTTACCGAAACGATGAAGAAAAAAGCTCCGTCATTCCGGGGAAAGCCGAAATCCAGAGGGTTTCTTGGAGCCTGCTCTTTTGTGTCGGGTTGTTGGGCCTTTCCTCCTGTGTCCCTCTTCACCCCAACGCCGTGGCGTTGTTCAGCTCTTCCACCCAAACCGCCCAGCGGGGGTTAGAGGCTGTCGTGGCCCGGGACGTGGCGTGGACCCGGGAAGCCGATGTCCAAACCTTAGCGACGGACAAAAAATTAGCCCTCAGTCGCTGGACGATGAAAAGCGACTCGGCCAACGGCTGGACCGTGGACCAACGCCCCGATTATTGGACGGTCCGTGACACCCAAAAAGTCTTGGAAGATCTGAACCGTGTTTTTGCCGATTACGTGGCGTTGATTTTAGCTGTTTCCTCCAGAGATCTTCGCTCAGCGAGCGATGTGAACGCCACGGCCCAATCCCTGAACAAAGATCTCCGCTCTTTGTCCGCCCAAGAAAAATGGAACCTGTCCCGGACGGAAACCGCCGGCGTTTGTTCCATCCAAGCCGAAGCTCTTGGCCAATGGGCCCAACACCGCCGACGCCGTTCTTTTGAAAAAGCGTTGGCTGAAAACCAACCGTGGGTGGAATCTTACGCGGATCAATGCCTTTCCTTAATCGGCATCGTTCGAGGGGATATGAAAGTTGCCTACGCCGATCAGGTGCAGACGATCCAGGCCCGCTGGAACGATCAATTCTTTCCCGGTCGCGTGACCCTCACCCGCTCCCTTCTCAACCTAAACGAAGAATACGCCGACACCATAGAATCTTTTAAGGGTTTGGAAGATTTTTACAAAGCCCTTCCCCAAGTTCACCAAGATTTATACAAACAAGACCGAGGCGATTCCCCCTCGTTTCTTAAAGAATGGTCCCGTTCCGCCGAACGCATCGCTCGCCTCACCCAAACCCTAGAGGCCTCCCGATGACGCCCCAACCCCCGGTTCTTCAAGAAGAAAACATTGAAATGTCTGGAGTGTTCCCCCCTTTGACAAAGGGGGGCGGGGGCGACTATCGTATCGTTTCGGCTACAGAGGAAGACCTTCAGTCCATCGAAGGCATCGGTCCTTTCCGTGCCCAAAACCTTCTCAACGTTTTGCATGAAACATTCGTTTCTTATAGAACAAAACAAATTCCGGGGACACTGTCCCCAGAATTTGACCAGCTGGGAATTCCTTTTAAAGGCCGGTCCCACAGAGAGGTCTTGTCCCATGGCCAATAAAAAAACCGCCGGGGCCCGTTCCGTTTCCATCCAAAAACCATCGTCTTACACTCATCTCATGGGAAGCATTCAAGACTTACTGGCCCAGGCCCGTCAACATGTGGCCCGATCTGTCAATGGCACGCTGGTGGCGACTTACTGGGAAATTGGTCGAAGAATTGTTCACTATGAGCAAAAAGGGATGGCCCGAGCTGATTACGGCGAATCACTTTTGGTTCGTTTATCCTCCGATTTAACTTCGTCCCTTGGTCGGGGTTTCTCCCGTCAAAACCTTCAACAAATGCGATTGTTTTATTTGGCTTATCCCTCCGCCACAATACGCCAGACACCGTCTGGCATATTAGGGTCGGTTGAACCCAGATCTCCCTTGTGTCTTTCTTGGTCCCATTACACCCGGTTGCTCTCTCTCAAAAACGTTTCCGCTCGAGAATTTTATGAGAACGAATCTATTCGTGGGGAGTGGTCTATTCGTCAGTTGGATAGACAAATTAATAGTCAGTTTTATGAGAGGACCGTTCTTTCCAAGAATAAATCAATTTTGATGCAGAAAGAATCTCACACAAAGTCAGAGGATCGCCTAACACCGGAGGAGGCCATCAAGGATCCTTATATTCTTGAATTCCTAAAACTCAAGGATGAATACGCCGAAAGTGATCTTGAAGAGGCTTTAACGCACCATTTGGAATCTTTTTTGCTTGAACTCGGAAGTGATTTCACTTTTGTTGCACGACAAAAGAGGTTGCGGGTGGGAAACGAGTGGTATCGTGTGGACCTCATGTTCTTCCATCGGGTGTTGCGGTGTTTAATCTTGGTGGATCTAAAGCTCGGAAAATTCACCCACGCCGACGCAGGCCAAATGCATTTGTATTTAAATTACGCAAAAGCCCATTGGACCCACCCGAACGAAAACCCCCCTGTCGGTCTAATCCTCTGTGCACAAAAAGACGAAGCCGTGGCGAAATATTCCCTAGAAAATTTACCCAACAAAGTCCTCGCCGCCGAATACAGAACCGTTCTTCCCGAAGAAAAAGACATTATTGAAGAAATCAATCGCACCCGCCTCTCTTGGCAGGAACGTCAAAAACCTCTAAAATCAAGAGTCTCGCTGAAACAAAATTTCCCGAGGGGAGAAAACCAAAAATGAAAAGCATCCCCCACGGACAAAAAAACAATCCGACACCCATTCTAGCGAAAGAGATGTCCCCGGAACAGATTGGAACTCCCGCTGTTCAGTCACCGCTTGGTCTTGCAGAACACACACTAAACACAAAGGCGTATCGTTTATTTCTATCAAGTGTAAAGACCAGAATCTCCGCTGCACGTGTGCACGCCGCGAGATCGCTCAATCAAGATCTGATTAGTCTGGGATGTGCTATTGTTGAAAAGCAGGCCTCGCAGGGCTGGGGACAGGCCGTGGTTGAACGGCTGTCCAGAGATCTGCAACGAGAGTTTCCTTCTTTGCGGGGTTTTTCTCCGCGCAACATTTGGGAGATGCGCCGTTTTTACCTGACTTACCGTGCACCCGAATTTCTGCAACAGGTTGTTGCAGAAATGAAAAAAGCGAGCCCTATCGCTGGCCGTGCAGAAATGAGAGTAGAAGCATTTCTGCGGCAACTTGTTGCAGAAGTCCCGTGGGGACACCATCTGATACGTCTTGCCAAGGTGCAGGATCCGGAAGAGTGCCTTTTCTCTTTGCGAGCGACAAGCCATTTTGGCTGGAGTCGGAACGTTCTGCTTAACCAGATAATGTCTCAAACCTATGAACGTTCACGATCCAAGGGAAAGACACACAACTTCAAAGAATTTGAACTGTTTCGCCCCCGTTACGAAGCCTACTTATGACTTTCCGTCCAAAACGCCTATGAAATTATCAGAGATATTTAAGACCACGACTTTAAGAAATCTTCGTTCTTGGGTTCTCACGGGAGAATCGGAAGCGCTGGAGTTTAAGCGTTCCACCAATGAACGAAGAGAAGGTATTCGTTCCCTTTGTGCCATGGTCAACCATCGAGGCGGTCGTGTGGTTTTCGGAGTTTCTCCTGATGGTAAAATATTGGGTCAGCAAGTGAGCGACCACACCATCGAAGAAATAGCACAAGAAATCAAAGAAATTGAGCCCCCCCTTTTCCCTTCCATCGAACGCGTGATCCTCTCGTCTGGTCTGGAAGTTCTTGTTCTCTCAAACGCTCTTGGTCCGACGGGGCCTTACACTTATAAGGGGCAGGCCTATCGGCGGGTGGGAAACACAAGCTTGGCGATGTCCCGGGACGAGTACAACCGTGTTCTGTTGGAGCGGTTGCACGGCGAGACGCGGTGGGAAAATCGGTCGTTGGATGAATGGACTCTCAAAGACCTAGAGGTCGGAGAGATAACTCGAACGATGGACGAGTCTGTTCGTCGTGGCCGTTCTGAAGATCCCGGCACAAGAGATCCAGAGGTCCTGCTCCGTGGTCTTGGTTTGATGAAGGGGAAACGGCTGTTTCGTGCGGCCGCCGTTTTGTTTGGTCGGGTCCGTCGTCTGGAGGCCGATTACCCTCAATGTTCTCTTCGTGTGGCCAAATTTCAAGGTTTAGACAAAACAACGTTCCTTGATAATCGCCAGTTCTTTGGCAATGTTTTTGATTTGTTGACCCACGCGGAACGGTTTCTCACGGATAATTTACCTGTGGCGGGGCGTGTCCAATCAGGCATTTTTGAACGGATGGATGATCCGCTTTACCCGCCACTGGCTCTGCGGGAGTCTCTGGCCAATGCTTTTTGCCATCGGGATTACGGTATTGGAGGCGGATCCGTTTCCATCGCTATTTACGACGATCGTTTGGAGATTTCATCCTCGGGCACACTCCATTTCGGATTGACGGCTGAATCGTTGTTTCGTCCGCACGAGTCTCTCCCTTGGAATCCACTGATGGCCCGGGTTTTTTATCGCCGAGGCATTATAGAATCGTGGGGGCGGGGCACGCTAAAAATCGCTGAAACGATGCATTTGGCCGGACTCCCCCACCCTGAAATTATCGAAACGGCTGGATGCGTTGTGGTCCGATTTCGTCCGAAAGAACTTTTGCCCCCATCGCAGAAAACAAAGACCTTAAATGCCCAACAAAGAAAAATAACACAGATTATCGCCACGGCTCCGGAGGGCCTTCCATTGAGAAAAATTCGGAAGGAAATGTCTTCCTTTCCTGAATGGAAATTAAAAAAAGAGTTGGATGGTTTAAAAGAGAGGGGCTTGGTTTCAACGAGTGGCCATGGTTCCGGTGCCCGCTGGTTTCTCCAAAAGGAGACAAACTCGTGATGAACTCCAATTCAGCTCCAATTCACTCCAATTCAGCTCCAATTATTAATCGTCTTATAATAGCAACGATAAGATTTTTTACGGAGTCCTCCCTACGTCTCCTTTCTCAAAGAGGAGAATACACTTTAGAACCCGGTCTTTTCCCCCCTACAAAAGAAATGAATGGCCAATTTCGCAGACACTTTCTGCGAAATCAGAAACGTCTTTGTTTGACTCGACCAGAAAGACATTTCCTCTCTTGGCAGAAACGTCAAAAACCTCTAAAATCAAGGGAACAAAACTTTCCGAGGGGAGAAACCCAAAAATGAAAAGCAATTCTCTCACAGAAAAAAACAATCCGATCCCAATTTCACTTGGAAAGCATGACGTTCTAGACAAGCAAGTGTATCGTCTTTTTGTTCTCCAACTGAAGGGAAAAATCACCCTCGCCCGTGTTCACGCCGCACGATCTGTCAATCGTCATCTCATTCGTCTCTATTGGGACATCGGGAAAGGTATTGTGGAAAAGCAACCCATCCACGGCTGGGGGCAGTCGGTGGTGGAAGATTTGTCTCGTGATCTCCCAAAAGCACTTCCCTCCCTGCGTTGTTTTTCTGCTGCGAATTTGTGGGCGATGCGGCGGTTTCATGTTGAATACACAGACGCCAGCTTTCTTCAACAGCTTGTTGAAGAATTGCCTTGGGGGCACCACCTGCTCCTCCTAGAGAAGGTTAAGGCTCCTGAGGACAACCCTTCCATCGGGATGATCCTCTGTGCCCAAAAAGACGAGTTGGAAGTGGAGTTTTCACTCAAAACAAAAACAAACCCCATCGGTGTGGCCGCCTACCATCTCACACCCAAGTTGCCTAAAGAATTTAAAGGGAAATTGCCAACAGAAAAACAGTTATTGTCTGTTGTGCGCGAATCGTTTCAGCGAGATTCCCAATGAACCACATCTCCGCAGATAAAAAACCAACGGTTCTCTCTCCCGTTGAAACAAATTCAACCCTAAAACAACTGGTTGAAAAAGCCTCTATGGATCCAGACCTCTTGGCCGTTTCCCTTTTTGGAAGTCAAGCCCGCGGGGACGCCGGCCCCGCGTCCGATTGGGACGTTTGTCTCTTTTTACCGCAAGGTAAAAAATCAAATCTGGCTCTTTCTCAAAAAAAACTGGACTACCAACGGGACTATCCCGATTTAGACATCCATGTTTTTCAACAGCTTCCCCTTTACATCCAATCACGGGTTTTATCCGAAGGAAAACCCTTGTTCACCCGGGACGAAGATCGTTTCTACGAATTGGCCTTTCGAACTCTCCGAGAGTTTGAACTGTTTCGCCCCCGTTACGAAGCCTACTTGGAGGCCGTCGCCCATGGTTGACCGAGAACGCGTTTCATCTAAGATAGACGACGAAATTAAAGATTTCAACCCGGATTTTGCATTAGACGCGAGGACCGAGACGAAGGAGGCCGAGGCGGTTTCGACGCAAAAAGTGCAGGTCATGCTGGTTGCATGGACAAACTTTTTAAGGAAGAAAATGTCCGGCATCCTTCGTCGAATCCCGCGGGCTAATGCAAAATCTGGGTTCAAGTCCTTCAAACTAAGGACTAAGCCTTGCTGAGTTCCTGCCTTTTCATCAGCAGTGTTCAAAAAGAGTTCGCCCAAGAACGGCGTGCGATTAAGACCTTCGTTGAAAACGATCCTCTTCTCCGAAAATATTTTACCGTGTTCTTATTCGAAGATATTCCAGCCTGTGACCGATCAACGGACGATGTGTATCTGACAGAAGTGGAGCGTTGCACTATTTATGTCGGTTTATTCGGGAGAGATTATGGATTTGCGAAGTCCGGTGGTTTGTCTCCCACAGAACGTGAGTTTAATCGGGCCACGGCTCTTCATAAATCAAGGCTGATCTTCCTTAAGAATTCGCCAGAAAAGGAGCGTCATCCTCGGATTCGTGCGCTGATACGCCGAGCTGGTCGTCAATTGATCCGTCGTCGGTTTGAAAGTTTTTCAGAATTGACCTCAGGACTTTACGCCAGTCTGGTGGATTATTTAGAACGGACAGGCCGATTGCGAACAAAACCTTTTGATGCCTCCGCGTGCCCGGGAGCCTCTCTGTTGGATATTTCAAAGGAAAAAACAAAATGGTTCCTTGGCCAAGCACGTCGGGAACGGCAATACCCTTTGAGGGACAATGCTCCGTTGTTGGACGCATTGTCTCACCTGAATCTCCTGGACAGTGGTCAGCCCACTCACGCGGCGGTACTTCTTTTTGGTCAAAATCCCCAGCGGTTTTTAATTTCTTCTGAAGTTAAGTGCATGCATTTTCACGGAACAGAAGTGAGAAAACCCATCCCTTCCTATCAGATATACCGGGGAACCTTGTTCGACTTGGTGGACCAATCCGTGGATTTCGTCATGTCAAAGATCAATCGCGTTGTTGGAACCCGTTCCCGGGGGCCTCAAGCACCTGTGGATTATGAACTCCCGCGCGAAGCTGTGGCAGAAGCCATTGTTAATGCGGTCGCTCATCGCGATTACACAAGCACCGCCAGTGTCCAAGTGATGCTCTTTCTTGACCGGTTGGAAATTTGGAACCCTGGTGAACTCCCCCCAGCCCTGACCTTCGAAAAACTGCGTCATCCCCACGCATCCATCCCTCGAAATCCGCTGGTGGCGGAGCCACTTTTTCTGGCACGCTACGCGGAAAAAGCTGGAAGCGGTATCTTGGACATGATCGCTTTATGCAGAGAGGCCGGTTTACCCCTTCCTAAATTTAGACAAGAGGGTGGGCAGTTTGTTCAAACATTGTTTCGTCCGAAGAATCCCCGTGCTCGAAAGGCCCAAGAGGCCCAAGAGGCCCAAGAGGCCCAAGAGGCCCAAGAGGCGAG
>Ga0247840_10005269_pt1 | contig 19625 bp, 27 predicted proteins | sample LaCruzMarch2015__FD_192404 | JGI IMG/M metagenome (GOLD analysis project Ga0247840, IMG submission 192404) | Freshwater microbial communities from meromictic Lake La Cruz, Castile-La Mancha, Spain - LaCruzMarch2015_17m | ecosystem: Environmental > Aquatic > Freshwater > Lake | place: Spain... | reverse complement strand
AGAACCAACATAACCAGTTACAAGAATTTGTTTATCTTTAACAATAACACATCCGCTTCTTCCGCGATCACATGTTGCTCTTTCTGCTACGGTATGCATTATATCAATAAAATATTCGTCCCACGATGGTCGTTTATATTGCATACATATTTATAGACATAAGAATTAATAAAGCTATCGTCCAACCGAAGATAATGTATTATTTATATCTCCAGAAAATAAATCTTGCTTTTCTCTATTTTCTTGTTTTAATAGTGGGCGAAGATTTGATAGTGCCCATAGATTTAGCATATCCTTTTCATTTTGGCACCAAGCTATTGGGGTAGAATGATCTATTTCCCAAAATTCTCCCATGTTATTCCAATTCATTTCTGAAGTAAATTGTTTTTCAATATGTTCTTTTAATTCTTGCATTGAATACGGCAACATTTTTTGCGTGGATTCTTTTTTAGTTAAATTAAATCGTTTAAGATCTTTTCGAATTCGGCGAGATATATTTGAATTTAATCTATATAATAAATCTTTTTGCCGTTTTTGTGTTTGCCATTTTTTTAAATATTCTTTACGATGCTCATATGTTTGCCAATAAACTCCTTTGTTTTTTATTTTTCTATTTTTATTAATATTGTCTTTATTTTTTAAATAATATTCTTTATTGGTTTGTTTTATTTTTTCTTTATTTTTATCTCTCCACGCTTTTTCAGTTTGATCATATTTTTCATTATTGTTTTTTCTTAATTCTTTCATTTGTGTATTTAATTTTTCTTTATTTTTTTTATAATATTCTTTAGAATAATTAATGTGTTTTTCTTTCCATTGTTTTTGATATTTTTGTTGATATTCTTTTTGTTCCATATTAATATTATATACCAATGTGTTTTTAAATATACTGTTTGTACAATAAAAAATATTATAACTATATAACGTGAAACCATAAGGTTTATAAATAGCGAAAACATATGTTTTTATAGTAGTATAAACTTAAACGGAGGTTTCTCACATGGATTATAAAGGACAATCAGCAATTGCAGGAGTTGCAATAGCAACATTAGTTTTCTTGATAGTTTTAACTGTTTACGGACAAGTTCAAGCTTCATTAAATACTAGCGTATTTAGCGCAGGTGTTGTTAACTTAATCAACTTAATACCATTAGTATTAGTTGGAGCAGCAATTATAGGAATAATTGTTGTAGCATTCAGACTTTCAGCTTAATGGCTTGAGTTAGAATGAAAAGTTTTAGCTGGCTCGCACAGGGCTTATTTTTAATTAGAGTCAGTAAAAACGGAAAGGAGGTTTATCACATGGATTATAAAGGACAATCAGCAATTGCAGGAGTTGCAATAGCAACATTAGTTTTCTTGATAGTTTTAACTGTTTACGGACAAGTTCAAAGCTCATTAAACTTAGCTGTATTTTCAGCAGGTGTTGTTAATTTAATCAACTTAATACCATTAGTATTAGTTGGAGCAGCAATTATAGGAATAATTGTTGTAGCATTCAGACTTTCAGCTTAATGGCTTTAAGTAAGAATGGAAATTTGAGTTTGGCTCGTGCAGAGTCCAATTATTTTTAAAGTAACGAAATACAAGGAGGTTATGGAAATGGATTACAAAGGACAATCAGCAATTGCAGGAGTTGCAATAGCAACATTAGTTTTCTTGATAGTTTTAACTGTTTACGGACAAGTTCAAGCATCTTTAAATATTGATGTATTTAGCGCAGGAGTTCAAAACTTAATTAATTTAATACCACTAGTATTAGTTGGAGCAGCAATTATAGGAATAATTGTTGTAGCATTTAGATTAAGTGCTTAAATATTTTTATAACTAGCTCGGACAGAGTTATTTTATAAAACAAAAGATTTATATACTACATTCTTCTATAATTTATTATAACAAAGCCCGAACAGGGTGTTGATAATTATGATTTTGATAATGTTTATAATAGCAATGTTATTTGCTGCAGGAATGCTTTTTTTAGGATATACCCAATATAGTTTTGGGTTAGCATATTTAGGAATGTTTTCAATTTTATTAATAGGATTGTTTTTATATAGTGGAGGAATACAAATTGAATCAGGCGTTGCAGAAACTCCAATTGGATCTGGACAATACATGACACTATATGAAGATCATACAACAACAAATGATCCAATAGTTAATTTATTAGCAGCAACATTATTTTATATTCCAATAGGTGGAATTTTATTAACAACATTTATAGCAGTTAGAGGATAACTATTTAAATTTATACCCGAACAGGGTGGTGAAATAAAATGGCAATGGCAGCAAGAGTAAGAGCGGATAATCGTGATCCGGTATATTCAATTGAACAAGTAGATCAGTTAATACTAACTCCAGAAGCACGTTCTACTGTTATAATAAAGAAAAAACCAAGATATGAAAAAATTCCTGTTTATAGTTTAGATAATCATAAACAAAAAATTCCATTGCTTGATGAGAATGGACATGTTATTGTTGATTCTGATGGTAAACAAAGATATTTAATTAAAGACTATGATTATGTTCAGCGTGGTTGGGTTCCTTCGATGGAAATTGTACCCGCATCTGAATTATTTACAATTGATTTATCAACTTCTAATATTTCAAAAGAAGCTGTTACATTAATAACTTTATTAATGTGGAATTATAACCATATGATGGCATTACACGAAGCAACCGATGATGATTATAGTGTTGCATTACATAAAATAAGAAATGATATTGTCTCTATAGTTTCTGCAGCAAAGTCCTACAATGGTGGAACTGTATCTGCTGTTAAGACATAAAGACAAATAACTGACAGCAAACAATGGCAGTATATGAATGATGGCCAAGAGCAGAAACCAAATCCATTGTCAGCGTTGTTAGGCGGATTTGGTCAAAAGCCAAAAGATAAATCAGTACAAGAAAATAAATATACAGCATTTCAATAAAGGGGGTTTTATAAATGCCAATTAATGTAGATATACAAAATAAAGTGCTTAAAATTGCTGCTAACAAGGCCGTAGATAATAATGTTCGCCTAGCTGTTAGAAAACAATTTTATGTTCTTAAAAGTGAGGAAATAGATTTAGAATCAGTTCAGGAAGAGTTTAATAAAAAAATAGCGACTTTTGGTGCTGCGTTAGATAGCATATTAAAAGAAGCAATAAATAATCCTGTTATTGAAACTATTGATGTTCCAGAAGAAGAAGTTATTGAAGAAATAATAGTTCCAAAAAAGAATGACCCAAAACAAAGTGGTGTAAAAGTTAGAATGCAAGAAGAACTTGAAAGTGCTACCGAAGAGGGTACCGATTTTGAAGTTCCATTTGAAGTGGATGAAAATTAAGGAGGTTTAAAATATGGGAAAACTAATTAATCTGGCAATGCAAAAATTTTTGCCAATGACCAAGAAATCTATAATGATTAGATTTAGACGAAAGAATGGTCGTTGGATAGAATTACTTGTTCCTCCAGCAAAAGAATCATTTCATTTTGGAAAAGAAGGAACTCCATATAATATAGCTGGAATACCAGATATTGAAGATGACACAAATCAAAGAGAATTTATGTTCTTCGAAGGAATTCCATATCCAATAAAATCACATTCACAACACCCAGAACTTTTGGTAATGGGAAGAGAAGCAGGAAATCAACAAATAATGTTAATTAATGCAGAAGAAAGAGGTTTTCAAAAAGCTTTATTATTAAAAGGTGGAAAGAAAACAGACTTAATGATGTTTGTATTAATCGCTGTAGCAATAAATTTGTTAGTATCAATAGCAATAGCATTTACAATTTTTACAGGGTGAAAATATGGTAAAAAGCTGTGCACGAAAAATTGTTAGCGCGGTAAGTAAGCAAGTTAAACGCGTATACAATGGATCGAAAAAAAGTTGGAAGAGTTGGTAAAATGTACGATGCAGGTAAATTGGCAGTTGAATCACTAGCAGGTGAACTTACAAAAAAACCAGAAGAACTTAAACCCGACCAATTAGAAAAAGCAAAAGGATTAGCAAATGTATTTACTGAAGTTCGTAAAGCACTTTATTTGTTTTTTTATATTGCAGCAGTCGGAACAATATTATCAGTTCTTTCATCAAACATGGCGCCAGATATAATTAAATTAATAGTAACAATTTTATTAGTAATATTTTTGTTATTTAAAATTAGAGATCTAATACGGGGGAAGATTTAAATGGGTGAAGATCCACAGAGAAGCGGGCAACGATACGAAATAGTCGTTTTAAAAGTAAATAGAAATCAAGAAGGTGCAGTAAAAGAATTATATGCTTTAGCTGATTATTTTAAGAAAAAAGGGAACGATTATAGTTTTCTAAATTCTTCTTATGGATCACCATCAAAAGCATTAAAGAAAACAATAGCTTGGTACCTAGATTCTAAAAATGAGTTTGGAGAATCAAGTCTTAAACATCCACAAAAAACATTATACGAAATAAATAAAATGTTTATGGAAAGAAAATTAGTTACATCTGGAACAGTTACAGATATGGGTGTTCAAGCAGATGTTGAGAAACTAATTACTTCTCTTGCGCATTTTTTTGGTAGTGTTCCTAAAAAAGCAGAAGATGTCGATGACAAAGAATAAGAGGTGAAAATTTGTCTGAATCAAAGTTCGCGCCAATAAAAGAACGTCCTATGGGGCCAATTAAAACTTACGATGAAACCGAAGTTTTAAAATCCTCAAATACCTGGGAATTCTTGATATTTGAACAGCTACGTGCACTTAGATTTATACAACAAACTCTTTTTTCTGAACCTAGAAATGTTCGGTTTCACATTTTAAATCTTCTTACATCTATGAATCATTTGGAATCCATGTTATATGATAGAATAAATCCAAACTATGAAGGTAATACAGATATATGGATTGAATATCAAAGACGTAAACCAGCAATATTTAAAAATATGCATAAAAATTTAGATAGAATCAGAGGAATAATTAATTCAGATGAAATGTCACAATTTCAATTAGTGGCTTCAGTAGAAATTTGGTTTAGAGCTTTAGATAAATCATTGAATTCTATAAAGAGAATATCACCAACTGTATATGAAATGAAATTACCAGATGCAATGAGTGCAAACTTTGAACAAGTTGAAGAATCTCCAGTTGGCCCAGATATTAGTTCTCCTGAACCTAATTTAGAGAAATATATCGAAGGTGGAGATAATGACAGACCAGTCGATCTCTAATGCAGAAAAGCATGAAGGCGCCATTATTAAAGAGCATGCAAAAGAAGCGTACAGAGAAATAACTAATACTGATATAGAAATAAAAAGAGACTGGAATCCAAAATCATTTCCGCAATATGATTTACCGGATTATTTAAAATATGATCCAGTTTTATTTCAATTCTTTCGTAGATTACATTATCAAGATAAAAACTTTATTGCGGTTGTTGTTGGAGAAACTGGATGCCAGCCAGGGGAAGATAAAATATTAATGGCTTCTGGTAAATATAAAAAAATAAAAAATGTTAAAACAAACGATAAAGTTATTTCATTTGACAAAGAATTTAATCGTATTGTTTCTAAAATAAAGACTGTTAATATATATCGATCCAAAAAAATATTTCAATTAATGGATGATAATAAAGTTATTTATTCTTGCACAACTTATCATAAAATTCCAATTGTTGAAAAAGGAAAATATAAATTTATTGAAGCTGGAGATTTAATAATTGGAAAACAGTATTTAACATTTACTAATAATGATGGTATTTTATCACATCACACATTTAAATTAAAATGTTCAAAAGATATTCAAGTAGTTTATGGTGTAGATATTGATTCAAAAACAAAACTATATATTACTAATTCAGGATATATAACTCATAATAGTGGAAAGAGTATCACTGCTTTAACTCTTGCGAGAGCTATAGATATAACTCCTTTAGGTGGAGGCCGATATAAAAGAAACTTTATTGTTGAAGCATTGCCTAATGGTAAACCATCTGCAAGGACAAGAGTTGTTTTTGGGCCATCTGAATTTTTAAGATTAGTTAAATCAGATATACCAAGAGGTAGTGTTGTTGTTTGGGATGAAGCTGGTGTTGGGCAGGATGCTACAACATGGAACGATAAAAAATCAAGACTGATTAAACACGTAATGCAGACATTCAGAAGTCGTAATTATGGTCTTTTTATGACAGTTCCAGATAAAGAAAGTATAACATTAGCTACAAGAAGACTGGTTCATTGCTACATAGATGTTACTAAAAGAGATGATAAGTATGCATATTTGGATATAAGATGGCTTAATAGAGTTAGAGGAAATGAAAAAACAGAAACATATTATAAATATCCTGTTTTTAGAGATCCTGTTTCTGGAAAATTGAAAAAAATTATAAGATATAAAGTTCCAAAAATTGATGCTCCAACAGAAAAAGTATATAATAAAATTAAAGATGTTGTAATTCAAAACATGTATGAATACTATCAAAAAGAGCTTGAATTCATGGAAAGAGAGCTTGGCGAAGCTTCTGCTATAGGGCCAGCTACAGCTATTAAGTCAAAGAAGTTCAATATGGCAGCTTGTACGGATGCAGCTAAAAATAATATTGAAGAACTAAAAAATGATGATTCATCTTTTAGTAATGCAAAAATTATGTTAAATCTCTCTAAAAAAGGATATGAATGTAATACGGCACAAGCAAAACTAGTTGCAGAATTATTACGTGAATATGAAGCAATGAGTATTAATTAGAGTATTTAAATGTTTGCAACGATTTTATTTCATACAAAAAGCGATTTGAAGAGAAATAACATTTTGAGCATAAGCTTTAAAAAGAGTTCTATCCTTTATTATGTTATTGCCATAGGTTCTCCTCCAGAACTATGTTATTTGCAAGGCGGAAAAATATTTCCGCTTTGTGAATATATAAAAATGGAAAAAAATTATATGTGGCAGGTATAGATTTTTACTCTCTTGGAAGGTGGTATGTATGGTGTTAACAAAGACAGAAATATATAGTCGAGTATGTGGGTATTTAAGACCTATTTCTCAATGGAATGATGCGAAACAAGCTGAAGCAAGCGATAGGACAATGTTCGATCAAGGAAATATAGATATTTATAAAGTATCTAATTAGAAAGGTTTAAAAAGGTATTGGAGCATATAATATGTATGCTGATTAACATCTGCACAAGGTGGTTTATTTGACAAGTTTGGAAGAAATACAACAAAATTCTATTGGATCAAAAGAATGGATTAAATTTGGAAGCAAATCTGGCGATCCATATTTATCTGTTTTTAATGAAGATATAAAAAAAATAGTTTCAGAAATTGAATACGAAGCTGATAAAACTTATAATTTTACAGACGAATATTATCAATATAAAATTATTACAGAACAAAATGGGGAGGTATTGAAATTTTCATTTTTTATAAAACCCAAAGAGGCAATTAAAACAGTTGTTAAAAAAGTAAACGGGATTGAAAAATATTTTAATGAAAAATATTTACTTGTTGGAACATCAATATTTATATTAATTGAACTTTTAGTTTTATTAGTGTTTGGTGTGTTTAAAGCTTTATTAGGATGATATATATGATATTCAATATTATTGTGGTATTGATTACACTATTAGTGGCGTCATATCATGATTTAAAAAAGAAAACCGTTCCGGGATATGTAATGTATCCAATGCTTTTAATTGGTTTCTTTTTAACACTACTTGTAATGGCATCGTATCCAGATCCATTGATGCGATATGCTAATCTAATTGTCGCGTGTTCTTTTTTAGTAGTTGGAATAGTTGCATGGCAAGCAAGGCTTCTTGGAGGGGCAGATATATTACTTATAATAGGAATAATATTAATGACTCCAGCCGAATTTGTTTCTATTGAATTCTATTTTATATTTTTATTTTTAACATGTATTTGTGCACTAGGATATTATGCAATAATGAAATTAGCTAAACAAAAAGATGCAGAAGTATTTAAACTTGTTCCATGCATATGCATTGGATATGCTGTTACAGTATTTGGATTATTTGCGCCACAAGTTATAGCAGCATTGGTGGCGATCTTGTGATTGAATATCTTATGTTATCTTGTGGCCTAATATCTGGGGCCCTAATATATTTAGCCCTTCAAGAATCTATTGAAGAACATATGAATATAAGATTAACAAAAAATCTTTTTTTCCCATTATTTATACTTATTGTATTAGTTGGGGGGGTATATGTAGCACAATCAATTCAATTGGGCGAAAGAGCAGCAATGAATTCAGACGCACAACGAAAGGTTAGCATTTATGGTTGTATATTAGAAGATACGGGCGCATGCGATACTTTGGTAAATCAAATGAACAATGATAATTATGCGGCATTTACAGCAGGAAAAACACCGACAGTAAATCTATTTATAGGGTTTTCTTTAAGAGATGTATTGATTAGAAATGTATTTACTTATTTTTGTATAGGTATATTATTCCTTTGGGGTAGTGTATTTTTATATTCTTTGAAAAAGGTGGAACAATGAAGGAACAGACTAAGATTATTATATTACTATTAGCAATATTTATATTAGCATTTGGTATTAGAGGAAATCTACTTCAATATAATAGTTTATTTGAATATGATGCATTTTTTCACGCTAGAATGACACAAGATATTATATCACAGGGGCATGTTAATTATGTGGATAATTTAGCATATTATCAAGTGGGCGGAGTAAATCAAAATTTTACAAGCCCAGTGTGGGTTCTAAGTGCTTGGATATATCAAGGATTATTTGGATGGAATATAGGATTTGATCAAGATGTTTTTACTAAATTAATGCAACTTCTACCATGTATTTTTGGAGCATTGATTTGTTTAGTTCTTTATTTTGTTGGTAAAGCCGCAAGTAATGGAAATAAAGTAGTTGGATTAGTTACTGCATTTGTAGCGGCAGTTATGCCCGCATTTGTTTATAGAACAATGGCAGGTGCACAGATAGATAACTCATTTGGGTTCTTACCTTTTTCCGTAGGAATATTGTTTTTAATGTTTGCATTAAAAGAAAAGGAACTAAGTCCTAAGAGTATCTTATTTGCTCTAATATCTGGAGGATCTTTTTTCTTTATGGTATTTGCATGGTCAATGTACTTAATAATACCTATTATAATAATACCATTTTGGGCATTTTATGCATTAAATAGTTTATCAAAAGAGCAAAATAAGAAAGCTGATATAGCTGCAATTGTTCATTTTATAATTATATTTGCATTATTTAATGCTGGAGCATTGTTAAATAAATTTAATTGGGTACTTACTGTATCAGATTTTTCTCATGTACCAGAAATTATTGTTATAGTTGGAACAATTGTATCAGTTGTTGGTGGATGTTTAATATTATTTTTTAGAAAAGAATATAGTTCAGATATAAAAAACACTATCAAAACAATAATTCCAATCGCTTTATTTATTTTAGCTATTGCAATGGTATATGTAATGTCATTAAATATTGATTTGACAGATAGATCGACTCTTGGGGCAATGGTTGGAGAAGAATCTGTTGGTAGCGCATTCTTTGCAGGAAAATTCAATATATTCTTATTGTTTATTCCACTTGGATTATTTATACCAGCAATTTTATCTTTTTGGAAAGGTGAAAAATATGAATTTATTCCATTGTTCTTTTCCGGATTTTTGTTATTATTATTTATGGCATGGATAAAATTAAAATTTTCTTTTTCATTAGGATATGGTATAAGTCTTATTGCTGTAATAGTAGCTATAATGGCATATGAATTATATATGCATATGAAAGATAAAAATAAATTAGAAACTAAAATCGTATTTATACCGTTAATAGCTATATTATTTTGTGGAATTGCAGCAAGCGGAGTATTTATACTTGATTATGTTCCAGCACTTGATTCAGATCCATCTTTACAACAAGTTATTGAATTTATTAATACAAGCACCCCGCAAGATGCTAAGTTATTAAATAGTTGGGGAATGGGGCACATATTAAGCTATGAAACACATCGAGCTGTTTCATCGGATAATAGAAACGCTGTCGCGTTAGCAAATGTACAATTTTCTATATTTGAAAATGATAGTAATTCAGAAAAAGTATATAATATGGTAAGAGAAATGGGTACTGATTATATAATATTAGATAAGGCCGATTTTTATGCATTAAGATCGAATGAAATGTATATAGCTGGTAAAATAGATGCTAGATTAGGAACTAAGTTTTCTGAACCAATAACAAATATTGTTGATTGTGGCAGAAACGGATTTATTTTATCTTGTGGCGGAAATACTATAAATGAACAACAATATAAGAAAGACTGGACAACAATTCCAACAGATTTTTATGATGGAAAATATCCAATATATTTATATGTTTATAAAGATACAATGCTTGTTTTGAATTCTGCTGCTAATAATACAAATTTAGCTAAAGTGTTTGCAGGTGGCCCAGATACAAATAAATATTATATAAAAGCATTTGAAAGCCCAAAATATTTAGTATTAAAGGTGATTAAGTGAAACCTGCAATAATCATTGGAACAAAAGCTGAATATATTAAGATGTTTCCTGTAATGCTTGAATTAGAAAAGAGAAAAATAAATTATTTATTTATTGCAACAGGGCAGCATTATTTAGGCGATTTAATTAAGAAGTTCGGCACCAAGGCGCCAGATATAGTAGTAAATTCACAAGATGGATTTAAAGGAGATACTGGTGGAGCATTTAGCTGGGGTATAAAGACATTCCCAAAAGTAATTAGTATGTTACAAAAACATACTGAATATAACTATGTTATTGTACACGGAGATACTATTTCTACATTAATTGGTGCATGCGCTGGTAAATTAACTGGCAAACAAGTATGCCATGTAGAAGCAGGATTAAGAAGTGGAAATTTAAAAGAACCTTTTCCAGAAGAAATAATTAGACGAATTGTTGATTTTTTATCTAATATTAAATTTGCCCCAAGTGATAAAGCGGCTAACCGATTAAATGGTATATCTATTAATACTGGAAACACAAGCGTAGATGGTCTTCATCTAGCATTAAAAATGTGTAAATCTTCGTTTTCAATTGAAAAACCATATTCAGTTTGTACTATTCACCGTCACGAAAATATAAAGTCAAAAGAACGAATGGAAAAGATATTGAATATATTAGAATATTCATCGATGGATATATTGTTTTTTATACATGATAATACAGTTAAAAAACTTAAAGATTTTGGATTATATGATAAATTAAAATCAAATAGTCATATTAAATTAATGAGGCCAATTCCATATATTGAATTTTCAAAAGTATTAAGTGGTGCACACATAATATTTACTGATGGTGGTGGCATGAGCGAAGAAGCGGCAGAGCTTAATATACCATGTATAATTTTAAGATATGAAACAGAAAGAGAAGAATTACTTGAGAGATGGGATCAAACTCTTACTAAATTAGATATAGAAGTATCAAAACGAGCTATTATGTTTGATTCATTACCAAGGGATAAGTATAAATTAATTAACCCATATAATGCAAATGGGACTAGTAAAAAAATTGTAGATTTTCTTTTAGCTTTAAAATAGATATATTTTTAAACGTGTTGTAGCACAAATATGTAGGTGTATAGATATGGTAAAATTAAGTGTAATTGTTGTTTCTAAAGATTCAGAAAAATGTATTGGTAGAGCTATTAAGTCTCTTGAGTCTCAGACTTTTAAGGATTTTGAAGTTATTTTTGTTGATGCTGTATCTAAAGACGGGACAATGAAATTGATTAAAGCTGCTAAATTAAAGAAGAAGATTATTTGTGAAAAAGATAAAGGTATTTATGACGCCATGAATAAAGGGGCTAGGAATGCTAGTGGCGAAGTTATTTATTTTTTAAATACCGATGATTATTTAGTTGATAATAAAGTTTTTGAAAAAGCTATGCCATTTTTTGTTAATGGAGTAGCATTAATGCATGGTTCTACCAGAGTTTTAATTGACGGAGTTAGTACAGATTATTTTTATGCATTGAATGACGAGACTTTGAGTGGCAAGGGATTTCCTGCACAACAATGTTGTTTTTATTTGAGAGAGTTATTTTTAGAGTTAGGCGGATATGATATTAATTATAAGTTAGCCGCAGACTTTGATTTGTTGTGTAAATTTAATACTCATTTAAAATTACACGATTTTAGAATTCAAGAATTGGGCTTTCCGATCGCATATTTGACTCCAGGTGGAGCTAGTGGAGTTGAAGGGAATGTTGGGTTTGAAGAATTGGGAAATGTTATTAGAAAACATTTTGGCGATGTAGCTTATTATAGTTGGAGATTACCATTTGATGTTAAGAGTGTTTTTAGGGGTGCTTTGAAAGCTACTAATTTGTTAGACGCTTATAGAACTAATGTTAAAAAGAATGTTGTTATTGCACCAAAGACTAGAGTTATTCCTAACTTATATTTTGAAGTTTGTTCTCCGTGCCAAAATAACTGCAAAGATTGTGCGCATAAAGAATTAATAGCTAGTACATATAATTTTCATTTGTCTTTACAGGAACTGAAAAAATTCATTGAATGTACAAAACAATCAAATTACTTTATAGAGGAATTGAGTATTCACGGCCCTGGTGAGCCAACTTTATGGAGAGATTTAAATGAAGGATTAAAGATGATATATGAATCCAAAATAGCAAACAAAATAATAATAACTTCTAATGGGCACTCATTGGATAGATTAAATGATGCTAGTTGGAATTATATCACAAGTGTAAACGTAAGTCATTACCCCGATATAAAAGTAGATTTATCAAAATACAAATCTAAAATTAAAATTATTGAAGCCACAGAATTTAGAAGTTTGCCAACAAGAAGATATCCTAATACAATACCTTGTCCATGCGCAGTTCCTGGTCCAATGTTTATGAAAGATAAAATATTTTTAAGTTGTGGCCCTCCAATATATGATGCAGCATTATTAGCTAAAGTTGGGATTTTAGATGATAAAAGACTTTGGACTCCACTCGAAGTTAATTATATGGATAAATATGATAAAAAATTAACTGGTAATTTATCTCTTTGCGAATATTGTTTTGGTAATTTAAATATAAAAGCAGATATTAAACCGCATACACAAGAAGATAAACCAAGAAAAATAGGGAGATTGAAAAAGATATGAATATAAGAAACAACCCAATACATAATTTTATAAAAGATGTTATCTATGGTAATGAGTTTCAAAAGAATTATTCATCTTTTGCTTCCATCAAAGATGGTATAGCATATATTAATTATGCTGGGCAACAAATGAAGTTCTATTGTTCTTCAGCTATGTCTGGAAAAGCATATGTAAGTATATATCAATCATTTGATTTTCCTTTTTTTGCAAGAGAATTTAATGGGTACCTTCAAAAATATAAAATAAAAGAAGGAGATATTGTTGTAGATTGCGGATCTTATTTTGGGAACTTCACTGTATATGCTAGTAAAGCAGTTGGCCCAAAAGGAAAAGTATATTCATTTGAACCAGATTTAGAGAACTTTATAATGTTACAAAAGAACATTGAATTAAATGGATGCAAAAATGTAGTATTAGTAAATGCTGGAGTATATTCAAAAGACACTATAATTAAGTTCAATTCTGGTGGGCTTGGAAGTATGATTGATTCAAATGGCACATCTAAAATTAAAGTAGTTAGTTTAGATAATTATATTTTAAGAAATAAAATAAAAAAAGTAGACTTTATAAAAATGGATATTGAAGGTGCTGAAATCGAAGCATTGATTGGGATGAATAAATTGCTTAAACAAGGATCGCCAAATTTAGCTATAGCTTCTTATCATATTATAAATGGGGAAAAATCCTATAAACTAGTTGATCAATATTTGCAGAAATTAAAGTACAAGACACAAACGGGGTTTCCTTCACACTGTACTACATGTGCATGGAAGGGATAATATGAAAATTGTATTAGTTATTATATACTATAATGAGTTAAGATATTTAGAAAAACTGTTTTCATCTTTGTTAAACCAAACACAAAAACCAGACAATATTATATTCATAAACAATAATTCTCCAGACGATCCTTCGGATATTATAAGAGAATATAGCACCAAATTAAACATTGATTATATAAGAACAAATAAAAATCTATTTTTTGCTAAAGGAACAAACGTTGGACTTAGAATAGCCCTCAAATTTAATACAGATATAATCGGATGTATGAATAGTGATATGTGGTGCGCTCCAAATATGATAGAACAGATAAAGAAAGAATTTACTAATACCAATGTTGTTGCATTGACTCCTAACATAAGAGATTTAGAAAATACTAAAGATATATTCCATCCAATGATTAGAGGTGGTTTTTTCGGGCATAATGATCCTAAATTGGTTACTATAGGAACTGATTGTTATACTGATTTCTTAACTGGTGCCTCACTATTTGTGCGATCAGACACATTAAGAAAAACCGGATTGTTCTATGAGCCATATATCCATGGAACAGAAGATTTTGAGTTATGTGATAGAATAAGAGATCTTGGAAAAATGAAATATATATATTCGACTAATATTTATCACCAATCAGATCCGTCTAAAAAGGTTGGGTTTTCATTTGAAAGAAAGCGCCAGAGTAGTAAAAACTGGTATATTTATTGTTTAAGAAATAAAAAATCCAATTTGATTCTTTTGGGATTTGCAATGATTAAGAATTTATTTGAATCGGCAATTGGTAAAGAAGATGCTAGGGCCCAGCTGTTAGGCAAACTAGATGGTATTAAAGAAACGATGTTTCATTTAACTAACAAAAATAAATATCTGGAGGCAGATGTAAATGATTATTAATTTAGGGTGCGGATTAAAGAAGTTTTCTCAGCATAGTGCAGAGACAGAGTTTGGGTGTGAAAGAAAAGATGTATTATATGTAGATAACCTCAAATCAGATGAAATAGATATTAATCAAGATATTATTCAGTTCTTGAAATCTACAGATAAGAAAATAACTGGGGTCTTATTATCGCATGTTATGGAACACTTCCATCCAGAAGAACAGATTAATATATTAAATTTATTATATGATAAGATGGGAAATGGAGACAGAGTAATCATATATTGTCCACACTATTCATCTGCAATAGCTAAGACACATCTAACTCATAAAAAACTTATTGGATGGAACACATTTGATAATTTTGAACCAGATTCATTGGAAAAATATAGTGATTCTGTGTATAAAATAAAGAAAAAATTAATAATGGGTAAAGTTTTTAAACTGTTTGAACCACTATTTAATAAGTATCCTGCATTTTATGAGCAATATATATCTTCTCATATTCCTGCTAGAGAAGTAAGATTTGAATTGATGGTGATTAAATGAATATTGGCGGATTTGCGGAATGTACTTTAGTTGATTACCCAGATAAAGTGGCATGTATAGTGTATACAGTTGGATGCAATTTTCGATGTAAAATGTGTTATAATGTAGATTTAATTAGTGATGACTTATTTAATAATTCGGCGCGAAGATTAATTCCAGAACAACAAATTTTAGATTATATTGAAAAACATTCAAGTATGTTGGATGCGGTTGTTTTGACTGGCGGGGAGCCTTTAATGCAATTTGACTTAATTCAATTTTGTCAAAAAGTGAAAGACTTAAATAAACTTGTAAAACTAGATACTAATGGTGGGTCTCCTGATAGACTTCAAAAATGTATTGATGCTGGTGTGGTGGATTATATTGCAATGGATATTAAAGGGCCATTAAATAAATATAAGCGTTTTACGGGGTATGATAATACTAATAATATTACAAAATCAATAGAAGTGATAAAAAATAGTGGTATTCCTGCGGAATTTCGCTTGACTCTCTATCCTGAACTAACAAAAGAAGATATAGTTGAGGCAATTCATCTAGTTAAGGGACAAAAAATATATTTACAGAACTTTGAGCCAGAGCATGCGTTCTCTGAAGTTGCGCGCGAACTTGCGCCGATAAGAAAAGTTTTTATTGACGAAGTGGTTGCCGAAACTAAAGGAATCGCGGATGTACGATTGAGGGGATTTTAATGGCTGCTTGGAATAAAGGAAAAACAAAAATTTATTCTAAAGAAGCCCGATGGAAGATGGGAGCAACTAATCGTGGAAAAATATCAAAATATAAAGGAATAAAAGGAAGGTATTCAGAAGAAACATTACAAAAAATGCGGGATTCTACGAAAGGAAAACGTAATGGTAGTAATAATCCAATGTTTGGTAGAAAGCATTCAAAAGAAACTAAAGAAAAAATTGGTCGCTCAAGTAAAACCAGAATATTCGATGATATAGCTAGACATCATATGTCCTTATCTGGTAAAGGAAAAATAGTTAGTAAAGAAACACGAGAAAAATTAAGTATAGCAAACAAAGGAAGAAAGCATACTGAAAAAACAAAAGAAATTATAAGGAAATGTAGATTAAATCAAAAATTTGTAAATAAAGATACTAGAATAGAAAAAGCACTAAAAGAAGAATTAACTCGACGAAATATTATATTTGAAGAACAAAAAACAATATTTGGTAGGCCAGATATTTTTATAGCTCCTAATATATGTATATTCTGTGATGGAGATTACTGGCATGCTAATCCAACCATTTATAAACCGGAGGATATTATAAGTAGACAACATAATAGAACCGCAGAAGAAATATGGAAAAAAGATTGGAATATAACATTAAAACTTACTGAACAGAATTATTTTGTTTTACGTTTCTGGGAAAATGACATACTAAAAGATGTTAAATCAATTGGAAATAGAATAGAACATTTATTGGGTGATAAAAATGAATAAAAATGAAGTATTAAATAATAAAATTAAATTAAACATTGGATGTGGAGAAGATTATAAAATTGGATATATTGGAATTGATAGGGCAAAATTTAATGAGCATGTTAATATAATTTGTGATTTGGATAAAAATATACTTCCATATAAAAATAATTCTGTAGATGAATGTTTTATTTCTCACGTGCTCGAACATTTGGAAAGGCCCGAATTATTAATTCATGAAATGAAGAGAATCTTAAAAAAAGGAGGATTATTGCATATCGTAGTGCCTCACTACTCACATCCAAATTCGCACGTTTGTGTGCATAAAAATTATTGGTGCATTAATAACAAAATACTTTTTGATGGAAATTATCATGAGTTTGGAAAATGGGGATCTCTTGAATGGGATATTAATTTTGCAAATCCAAATAGTTTAAAACAGAAAATTTTGAAACCATTTATAAAAAGATACCCATCAATATATGAAGGGCATTTTACAGCTATTATGCCTATTCGGATATACACTTTAAATTAATAAAATAAAGGTAAATTTATGCTAGAGATAATGTTTATAAATAGCATATTACTAAATATATGTATGGGCAATTCTTTCATTGAAGAACTATCTATTGATTGGGAACCATCGTTTAAATCAAGACAAAAGAATAGTTGGAATTGGTTCTTTTTTGATTCAGATAAAGATGGAGTCATGAACGGCGTTGATTGCAAACCATACAATAAAAAGAAACAAGACGGATTTCCAGCAATTCAATCATCTGCCACATCATATTTTAAAGTTCCATATTCAACTCCAATAGTTCCATCAAAATGTGGACCCCCATGCCAAAAAACAATTACTCCAATAGTATCTCTTAAACCAGTTTGTTCATATTCATCTGTTCCAATAAAATCCGGGCCAGACCAAAATATTTCAATGGCCCCTAAACCAATTAAACAAAATATACCTGTTTCGCCCGCACCCCAAATAAATTATACTGATACAAATAAAAAATATATAATAACTTCTGGCGGAGGAATAACAGATGAAAACGGGGCAAAAGTAAATCCTATTTATAGACCATATAATCCAATAACAAAAACTGGAGGAGGATTAACTGATTATTATAGAGGGGATTTAAATCCAGCCGCTGGAGATGCAATTAAAAAAGGATATAATGTAAAAGCAATTGAAAATATGTATGATACACATCCATTATATCCTGATCAAAATGCTAAATCTTTGGCTGTAACTGCTGCAAAAACATATCTACAAAACAATAATGTAAATGTTACTGATGTAAATGGGAGTAGTTCGATAAAAGGGCAAGCGGCAGTATATACTGGACGAAATATTAAAATGTATAAAGAATCACAACCAGATTATAATGGGCTATTTATTCATGAGACAGTACATGCTATTCAAAAAGGGCACCCATTAGATCCAACTCAAGCCAGTAAAATATATAATAGTTCAGAAAATCTTAATGCGGCTACTACGAAAACCCCAAATATAACTGGAAACAACATTCATGGAAATTATATTAAAAGATATATAACAGAACCAATTTATAAGAATATAAATACAAATTCTAAACAAATGGAATCTGAAGCATATTATATACAACAATATTATGATAAAAAACAACCAAGAAATACTCTTGTTGATACATTTGAAAAACGATTAGATATCAATACTACTAGAAAATTAACCCCAGAACAACAGACTATATATAAGTCTTCTTCAGAAACATTGATTAAGCAAGCAAACGACAAAAATGATATGATAACTGGTATTTTTTCTCCAATGAAATCTAAAAAAGGTATTTTTGAAATGACCTTATAAGAATAAAAATCATAATTTTATCATACAAAAGCTTTATAAATAACAATAACTTAATATATTTCATATAGTATGGTGAATATATGAGTAAATTATCACAAATGAAGAAAAATAGAAACATTGAATTAAAACGGCAAACAATTGCGCCCGTTGGCATGAGTATGTTTGATCAAATTATGCAAGGATATAAAGAAGGATCTATGCATCAAAAAGCACAAATGATTGAAAATGAAAATCCATTTACAACATTTAATCCTAGTTATCAAGTAGACCCATATGATAAAGTAAGAAAACAAATGAATGAAAGAATGCGCGGACCAAAAAATAGTCAAATAAAAAGATACTTAACTCCAAAGGATGTAGAGTTAGGCCCACGATCTGAAAAATACGAAAACATGAGAATAGATTTACCAAATGATGCATTTAAAGAAGCCGAAGAAAAACAAAAAGAAATAAGATCAAAACAAATGGAAGAACATTTTAAAAGAAATAATCCAGAACCAGATTATGCTCCAACTGGTCGATTAGATTATAATCAAAATGCATTTAAAAAATTAGTAGAAGAAAATGCAAGAGCTTTAAAAGAAGCAAATGAATTACAATTAAAAGCATTAGAAGAAAAATTTAAATCATTTCAACCAGTAGCATCAAATATACCATCAGACGATCTATTAAAACGAGCAGAACGAGCAGAAGCTGCACTTAAAAATGCAGAAACAGTATTAAATGTAAATTCATATGCTGCTGCACAAAAAGCAAGAGATCGGCAAATAGAAGCAAATAAAATTATAAAAGATACTACTGCTGAAATAAATAAATATTCTACAATGGCAGATGTAGCTGGAATAACTGGTGAACATAGAGAACTTATCGATTCTTTTAATAAAAGAAAAGCAATAAAAGCCCAAGAAGAAATAGAAAAATTGGTGATCTGATTATGGCTCCATTAGGGCAATATAAAACTTTTAAAGAATGCCAAAAAAAAGTAGCTAAAAAAGGAATTAAAAACACAGGTGCTT
>Ga0247840_10005263_pt1 | contig 19634 bp, 9 predicted proteins | sample LaCruzMarch2015__FD_192404 | JGI IMG/M metagenome (GOLD analysis project Ga0247840, IMG submission 192404) | Freshwater microbial communities from meromictic Lake La Cruz, Castile-La Mancha, Spain - LaCruzMarch2015_17m | ecosystem: Environmental > Aquatic > Freshwater > Lake | place: Spain... | reverse complement strand
GCCTTGTATGCCATATACCGCATCGTTTCGGTCAATTTCTTTTTGCGAAACAGGGTCAGCCACATGCCATTCGCCCAACATATTCAGAAACCATGTTTCAAATACCGGAAAAGCATTGTTTTGCAGTACTGCATTAGCTTCTGTACTGTTGGCGTACCAACCCGCAATTACATCTTGGTATCGGGTAGCCATGTAAAAATACGTCCGTGCAAAATCCCCTTTGTATTCATCAATCGGTTCGAAAACCACTCCCGAATAACCCGAATAATTACAATTGCCTAATTTACTGCCATTTGCCGAAGTCCATGTTGCCGTTCCCACTTCACCAAACGGATAGTTGCTTCGCATTCCGTTCACAAAACCATCTGTAGGATACAAATGAATTAAATCGGTGTACATGGGTGTAGCATCATTGAACCAACTCGAAGGCATGGAATGTTCACGGTTATAGCAATCGCCTTCGTTATCGTAAGTTCCACATTGCTTAGTTATAAACGTAAATTCGTAAGGAGCTGTACCACTCGGAATGTCCGAATACATATCCCACACTTTTCCGTTTATTTTATCATCAGTTGTTTGAAATGCCGTCCACAAATAATCATACGATTTGGCTGTATGTCCGCTGACAATGCCGTATAGTTGTGTTTTAAGTGCTGCTCCTGTGCCTGTAGCCGTATTGTAATATCCGGAAGGTATTGCTCCAAAAACAGAATTTACAAACGCAAAAAAGAAAAAAATCAAAAGCAACCCCGTGGGTACTCGAAATTGTATATGTAACTTACTATATCTTTTTAAAAGCAAAATAATCTATATATTTAAAAATGCACATTAATATGATAGCAAAAAGCAAAGATAACGTCCAAAATGATTTATGGAAATCAGCTACAAAAGTACAAACTATTTTTGAATATTTATGCAATAGCCGTATTAAAAGTGTGTTACATTGTCGAAATTGTACTGATTACAAATAGAAACGGGCTTGTTAACTATCCGTAGCACTTCGCAGCTATCCTAACCTCACCTTTGGGGTGGTTCGGTAAGTTAACCTGCTGCAAGAATTACCCGTACCACCCCTGCGGTGAGGTTCGGGTAATTCTATAAAAAAATGCAGACATTTTTGTGTCTGCATTTTCTATTTTAAATGAAATTGATTTCTAAAAAGCTATTTCAGAAATTAAGCTTTTGGAGCTTCTTCTTCATCGCTAACCGGAGCTTCAACAATCGGTGCTTCAACAACAACTACTTCGGCTACAACTTCGGCTACAGGTGCTTCAACAGCAACTACTTCGGCTACAACTTCGGCTACAGGTGCTTCAACAGCAACAACTACTTCGGCTACAACTTCGGCTACAGGAGCTTCAGCAGCGGGAGTTGCAACTACGGGAGCGGCTTCTGCTTTTGCTTTTTTGTCGGCTTTTGCAACAGTTTTTGCCGCAGCTTCTACCAGCTGATCTTTCAAATCGGCTAAGGATTGAATATCACCCAAAGTCGTTTTTTCGGAAGTGCTTGTAGCTACAGGCGCGGTTTCTGATTTTTGTTTTTTAGGAGCTGTTTTTTTAGCGGCAGCAGGTGCCGGAATAGGAGTAGAAATATCTACTTTTTCGCCATTAGCTTCTGCTTTTGCAGCACGTTTCACATCTTCGTGTACACGGCTGTGCGATACGATAATGCGTTTTGCATCTTTGTTGAACTCAATCACTTTGAACGCTAATTTTTCGTCTACCTGCGCTTGTGCTCCGTCTTCTTTTACCAAATGTTTTGGAGTTGCAAAACCTTCAACGCCATAAGGCAACGAGATAACTGCGCCCTTATCCATCATTTCTACAATGATACCATCGTGTATGCTATCAACAATAAACATGGTTTCCAATACATCCCAAGGGTTTTCTTCCAATTGTTTGTGTCCTAAGCTCAAACGACGGTTCGATTTGTCGATTTCCAATACCTGAACATCGATTTCGGCACCAATCTGCGTAAATTCCGATGGGTGTTTTACTTTCTTAGTCCACGAAAGGTCAGAGATATGAATTAAACCATCAACGCCTTCTTCAATTTCTACAAATACACCAAAGTTTGTAAAGTTACGTACTTTAGCTACGTGTTTGCTACCCAAGGCATAGCGGTTTTCGATAGCTTCCCAAGGATCCGATTTCAATTGTTTTACACCCAACGACATTTTGCGTTCGTCGCGATCCAATGTAAGAATCACTGTTTCAACCTCTTCGCCTACTTTCAAGAAATCTTGAGCCGAACGTAAATGTTGCGACCAGCTCATTTCCGAAACGTGAATTAAGCCTTCAACACCCGGAGCTATTTCGACAAATGCACCGTAGTCGGCCATAACCACTACTTTACCTTTTACTTTGTCGCCAACTTTAAGCTCGGCGCTCAAAGCATCCCAAGGGTGAGCATTCAATTGTTTCAAACCAAGAGCAATACGTTTTTTCTCATCATCAAAATCAAGAATTACAACGTTCAGTTTCTGATCCAATGTAACAATTTCTTCGGGGTGAGAAACACGTCCCCACGACAGGTCGGTAATGTGAATCAAACCATCTACGCCGCCAAGGTCGATAAACACACCATACGAAGTGATGTTTTTAACTGTTCCTTCCAAAACCTGACCTTTTTGTAATTTGCTAATGATATCTTTTTTCTGATTTTCGAGTTCGGCTTCGATAAGTGCTTTGTGCGATACAACAACGTTTTTGAATTCGTGGTTAATTTTGATAACTTTGAATTCCATTGTTTTATTTACAAATACATCGTAATCGCGGATAGGTTTCACGTCGATTTGTGAGCCCGGAAGGAATGCTTCGATTCCGAATACATCCACAATCATACCGCCTTTAGTACGACATTTTACAAAACCTTTTACAATTTCCTGCGACTCAAGAGCAGCATTTACACGATCCCATGAGCGGGTAGCGCGTGCTTGTTTGTGCGACAATATTAATTGTCCTTTTTTATCTTCTTGGCTTTCGATGTAAACTTCCACTTTATCGCCAACTGCTATGTCGGGATTGTAACGGAATTCGCTCATTGGCACAATTCCGTCCGATTTGTAGCCTACGTTTACAACAACTTCGCGTTTGTTAATCGAAATTACAGTACCTTCAACCACTTCTTTGTCTTTGATAGCGTTCAAAGTGTTGTCGTATACGTTTTTCAAATTTTCTTTTTCCTGAGCAGTAAGCACATCGCCTTTTTCGTAAGCATCCCAGTCGAAATCGGCTTCGGGATTTACCGATGCAGGTGCAGCCACAATAGCTACTTTAGCAGGTGCTTCTTCAATTACTTCAACTACCTCAGCCACAGGAGCTAGCTCTTCAGCCACTTCTTCAACTACAGGTGCTTCAATTACTTCTTCAGCTACAGGAGCTTCTTCTTCTTCTTCTTCTTCTTCAACAGCCACAGGAGCAGCCTCTTCAGCTACTACTTCTTCAACTACGGTTTCTTCTACAGCAACAACTTCGGCTGCTTGCGTTTCTTCTACGGTTGGAATTACTTCTTCCGATAGATTTTTGTTTTCTTCCATGATAGGAAAATTGTTTTTTAAGTGCTAATAAATTAGCGGGTTAGACATTATTTTAACTTCTCCGAAATTCGGACTGCAAAGATACAATTTTTTCCTTACATACAAAATAGTTCCTAAGAGGTCGAAAGTAGAATTATAATCAATTCATTTATAGTTTCTTAATCAATTTTATATTCGGATTAAATATGGCGGCTTTGTTTTCAAGCTTTAATAAGGTAATAAGGTTTATTTTTCTGTGCTAACCTTATTACTAAGGTTGAATATAAGAAAATTTGCTTATTAAAGAAATCAAAAGACTTATATTCAACACTTTAGCCTTAGTAGAAAACAAATAAATGCCATTTTAACCTTATTACCTTATTTGTAATTAAGATATTAGTCTCCGCCATTTTTAATAGGAGTAAAATTACGGTATTGCATTATATACAAATAGTTATATCTCATTTATATCATATAAAAATGTTTAAAAATATTGCCGATAATTATTGGGACTGCGTTCTATTTTTTTTGTATTTAGATATTTGTAGATTGTTTTTAAGGAAGTAATGCTTTTTTCTCGTCTGCTTTAGTAAGTTTAATACACATTTATGAAAAAAAGAATTTTTATCCTCTTATTTTTTATTGTTACACTCCTATTGAGTCAAAAAACAAGTGCAGAAGTACCTGCATCCAACTTTATTGGTTCCCAAAAGCTCTATTACGGCGCAGCTTACTATCCCGAAGTGTGGCCCGAATCGGAAATTGACAAAGACATTGTACGCATGAAAGAGCTCAAAATGAACGTGATGCGCATAGGTGAGTTTTCGTGGAGCAAAATGGAACCTGCTGAGGGTAAGTACGATTTCGGCTGGCTGCACACCATAGTTGACAAACTACATGCTAATGGCATTGATGTAATTTTGGGAACACCCACTGCCACACCGCCCGTTTGGTTGGCTGTAAAGCATCCAAAAATATTTTTAATAAACGAAAATGGTTTGCAAATGACACACGGCGGACGCCGAAATTGTAGTTATACGAGTAAAATTTACCGCAATTATAGCCAAAAAATTTGTGAACGAATGGCGCAAGAATTTGGCAACAAGCCCGGCGTTATTGGTTGGCAAACCGATAATGAATTTTCGCTTACAGCCGATTATAGCACGGAAACTAAAAAACAGTGGGTGAGCTGGTTAAAAAAACGCTACACAACTATAGATAATTTAAACCAACTTTGGTGTACCGATTTGTGGAGTCAGACTTATCAGCAATTTGAACAAATTCCCATGCCTGCTTCTAAAGTGTGGCATCATCCATCGCTTCGTTTTGCTTGGGCAGCTTTTACCAACGATATGATTGTTGAATTTCAGGATATTCAGTTGGTAGCCATTCGTAAATACTCAAAACTGCCCATTACGCACGATGGAATGCCACAGCAAACAATTGATTACGAGAAGCTTTTCAAAAATCTCGATTATACTTCCACCAACAATTACCACAGTTTTGAGGCTTATGATTTGATACAAAGCAATTACGACCGCTTGCGTGGACAAGCAAAAGGCTACCACTGGCTTTTCGAAACGGCTCCCAATTATTCGGGCGGGGGCGACAAAGGACAAACTTGGTACTTACATCAAATACCAGGTAGCATGAAAGCAGCTTTGTGGATGAATTATGCTTCGGGCGGACAAGGTGCTATGTTTTGGTTGTGGCGGCAACATCGCGCCGGACAGGAAATGGTGCATGGTTCGGTAGTTTCGGCTTTTGGTGGCGAAGTGTCTAATTATCAAGAAATAAAAGAATTGGGCGAAGAATTAGCTAAATCGTCGGAATTTTTGATGAACAATCCTGTGGCAAAAGCAGAAGCGGCTGTGTTGTATAGTCACGAGTCGGAGTTTGGTTTTAAAATGGAAGAATACGCATCGGGCATTAATTATTACACAGACTGGACCTATCGTTTTTATCGTGCCATGGCGGATGCTTATATTTTCAGGGATGTAATTTATCCATCGGCCAATTTGAACAACTATAAACTTATTTTTATACCTTTACTTCCTATTATTAGCAATGATTTTCAAAACCGATTAAAAACGTGGGTTGAACAAGGTGGAACATTAGTTTTAGGGCCGCAAAGTGGGTATCGCAACGAAGAATGGGCGCAACATACCAATCATTTTCTGGGTAAAATAGAAGATTGGAGTGGCATAGAGGTGAAAACAATTATCCCTATAGGCACCAAACGACGCGCTGAAGAAATGACATTTATGCTTGATTATGACACCAATCTTTCTATTCCGCAGTCGGAAGCATCGCTTTGGAGCTTGGCATTGTGGAGCAAAACCGGTCAGGTTTTAGCCAAGTATACTGGTGGAGCGCATACTAAAAAACCAGCAATTATTGAAAACGCTGTGGGCAAAGGACGAGTAATTATGCTTGGAACAGACCCGGGAAAAGCATCCTTAAAAAAACTACTGTTGTATGCTGCCGAAAAATCGAATGTAAAACCCTTGGCAACTGGCGACGAACAAGTGGTAATTGTACCACGCAAAGGTAAAGAAAGCGGTTGGGTAATGGTGAATTTGTCGAAAAATGCAAAGAAAATTGTTCTGAATACGGATGTGAAAACTTTTGAAAACATTTTGTTAGACAGTACATTTAGTTCTAAAGAATTTGAGTTGAAACCGTATGAAGTGCGGGTACTGAAAACCCCTAACCCCTTCCCGATAGCTATTGTGGAGGGGAATATTAAGACCAAGCAGTTTTAAACAGTAATTATAACATGATAAAATCACTTCATATACTAAACTTAGCCCCCTTCAGGGGGTTGGGGGTCATTTCATTTCTTTTAGTTGGTTTATCGCTTTTTGCGCAGCCTACCAACAACGTTTTATTCAAAGTTGACCCGTTTTGGGGAGCCAACGAAGGAAACATTATTCCCGGTGCTTCCGTGCCTTTTGGGATGGTGAAATTGAGCCCCAATATTCGCAACAACTGGACACCAACTTCCGCTTATCGCACCGACGAACCGATTATTGGGTTTAGCCATACCCAAACCAGTGGCACAGGTGGCAGTCCTCGTTACGGAAATATTCTTATTATTCCACAAATAGACACCCTAATTTTAAAAGAATTGGTTAAGTATGCCAAAATCAACGAGTATGCTGAGCCGGGTTATTATACTTCAACGCTAAAAAGTAAAAATTCGTACACCAGAGCAGAGCTTACCGCTTCGCACAAAGTGGGATTTCACCGTTATACTTTTACAAAAAAATACGCTCAAACCAATGCGTTGAAAGCCAATTTTATCATTGATGTTTCCAACACTACGCGTCGCTTGAGCAATGGCAAACCGTCGACTTATTGGAAAAACGGCTATGTGAATATTATGCCCGAAAAATCGGCTGTGGAAGGGTATGCCACTTTCGAAGGCGGTTGGGGCGGATTGAATCCGTACACCATTTATTTTTACATTCAGTTCGACCAGTCATTTTCCTCCTTTGATGTGTGGCAGGATAGTGTTTTATTGAAACGAAAATACTTGGCAACAGAAAACAAGGATTTCTTGGATAAACGTTTTGGAGCAATGGTTTCGTTTTCAAAAAAAAACGGGGAGCAAGTAGGCTGTAAAGTGGGTATTTCGTATTTAAGTTTGGAAAATGCCATGCTTAATTTGAGGGAAAAAGAAACCTTGAATTTTGATAACGCAAAAGAAGAAGCATCGGCGCTTTGGGCAAAGCAGTTGCATAAAATTGAGGTGAAAGGCGGTAGCGTTGCCGCTCAAAAAATGTTTTACAGTGCGCTTCGCAATACCATGTTGATGCCCACGGATGTAACGGGCGAGGTTCCGGGATGGAATCCCAATGTGCCGCATTTTTGGGATTTTTACTGTGTGTGGGATGTGTTCAGAGCCACCATGCCACTTTACACGCTTATTTATCCCGATACACAACGCCGCATTGTGAATTGCATGTTGAATATTTACGACCAAAAAGGCTGGTTGCCCGATGCTTGGATTGCCGACGATTATGCCATGATGCAAGGTGGTAGTAATGCCAATGTGGTGCTGGCAGATGCAGTGCTGAAAAATTTGGGTGGATTTAATGTAAAAACAGCTTTGCAGGCAGTGCGCAAAGATGCCGAACAGCAGTCGGAAAATCCACGCATAAAAGGACGATTTACAAACGATTATAAAAAGTACGGTTATGTAATAGCCGAAAGTGCCGCCGGTTCCGTTTCGCGGACATTGGAGTATGCTTACAATGATTTTTGCATAGCCGAAATTGCTAACTATGCCGGCGAAAATGAATTGGCAGAGAAGTATAAAAATCAATCGTTGGAGGTTTACAAATTGTTTCACCCCGAACACAAGATGTTTTGGGCAAAAGACAGTGCACAACAATGGAAACCTGATTTTTCACCCATTTCGAAACGAAAAGACACTTGGAACGACCCTTATTTTTACGAAGGCGGTTCGCAAATATATTCCACTTATTTGCCTCACGATATGGCAGGATTGATAAAGCGACATGGTGGAAATAAAGAGTTCAAAAACTACTTAGATAATCTTTTCGATAGCGGTGTTTTTAGCATCGAAAACGAACCGGAATTTTTAATTCCATATCAATATATTTATGCCGGCGATTATCCTTCTACGGCTCGTAGGGTGAGTGATATATTGCGTACCAATTATGTACAGGGTGCTAACGGACTTCCCGGACAGGACGATTCCGGCTCCATGTCGGCATGGTATGTGTTTAGCGCGATGGGCTTTTTTCCCGTTGCCGGACAAGATTTGTATCTGATTGGAACGCCGCTGTTTGAAGAAACAGTGATTCAATTGGAAAATAAAAAGCAATTTCGGATTATTGCAAAAAATCATGCTATCAAAAATATTTATGTTTCCAAAGCCTCACTCAATGGCAAATCGTTGGACAGAGCATGGTTTAAACATTCCGAAATAAACAAAGGCGGAAAATTGGTGCTCGAAATGAGTGCAACGCCCAACGATTGGGGAAAAACGAATTTGCCGGCATCGGTTACAGTGAAATAAACATATAAAATATCAATTCTTTTAAATAAACCACGTACATGAAAGCTATTCAAAGTTACTTCTTTTTAATTTCATTTATTTTTTTAGGAACGTCTATCTTAAACGCTCAAGGGTGTTTGCCCGGTGGTTTATCGATTAGCAGTCAAAGTGAGATAGACCAATTTCAAACTAACTATTCAGCGTGTACAAATATAATTGGCGACCTTTCTATTTTTGGATCAGATATCATCAATCTCAATGGTTTAAGCAACATTCAGTTTATTGGGGGAAATTTATCCGTTGATGGCACCAATTGTACCAGCTTGCAAGGTTTACAAAATTTAGTGCAAGTGGGTGGTAATGTTTACTTTCCAAACAATGCTGAAATTTCAAATCTTACAGGGCTCACAAAGTTGAAGATAATTGGTGGTGATTTTGATGTCAGCTATGCACCCAGTTTTCTGAATTTTAATGGACTGAATGCTTTGGAGCAGATTGGAGGAGCCTTGCGTGTGTATAAAAACAATCTAATGACTGATATTTCAGACCTTAGTGCAGTTGATTCTTTGGGTGGTTTAATCGTTTTTATGAATCCCAAAATGGCATCGATGAGCGGACTTGTTAATTTGAAAGTTATTACTGGTAGCTTTAATTGTTCAGAAAACAACAAACTACTAAATTTCAATCAATTATCCAAACTCGAAAAAATTGCTTATTCATTTATTCTGAATGCTAATCCGATTTTGAATTCTTTGAGTGGATTTCAAGGAATGACAACAATTACAGAAAGTAATTCTCCCGAAATCACTGATAATCCATTGCTGATTAATTGTAATTTTCCGGCTATGTGTAATTATTTGGCTCACAACGGTACCATAACTTTAAGCGGTAATGGTGCTGGGTGCAATTCTTCTGCAGACCTTATTTCCAGCTGTACTGCTACCAGCATTTCGACAAATGAAATACCAGATATAGTTATTCATCTTATTGGCAAACAGCTTGTTATAAAATCTGATAAGCCAATTCGTAATTTTATTCTTCGCAATGTGTCGGGGATGGAAATTCTTCAGTCAAAAAATAATTGCGTAACAATGGATTTAAAAGACATTCAAGAAGGAGTTTACTTTGTGGATGTAAGCATTGAAAATCAGAATATTGTCAAGAAAATTGTTCTTAGCAAATAAATTTCACTCCAGTTTTTTAATCGAAAGGCTCATTGGCACACCCCCTATTTTTACGAAGGCGGATGACAGATTATTTTCACTTTCATTAATTCTACTTTGTCAGATTTATTTAAAAAAATATACTCCGTTCGCGTTGCTATTCTTTTGAATTTCTTTCTTTTAAAAATTAATCATGAGTCTGTCAAAGTAGAATTAAGGTGTTAAATAACAAAAAATCGTTCATTAAAGATAAGGGTAAACACACAATATCATCGTCAAAAAAAAGCATGTTAAGCCATTTTAAACAATATTTCATCAACTTTTTTTCAATGAAAAAACACATTTTTCTTCTCACATTTTTCCTTGCAATTGTTTTGCAAACAGCATTTTCAGCCGAAATTTCAACGAATTCTGCCCCCGTTATTGGCGGACAGGTGGTTATCGAAAAAGGACAATCGCCCGAAGAGATTGACTCGCTTTTTGCGATGCTGAAAAATAACAATATGAATTTTTGCCGCATTCGGATGTTCGAATCGTATATGAACGATGGCAACGGAAACTGGGATTTTTCTACTTTCGATATGGCTTTTCGGGCTGCCGAAAGGAACAATATTGCCATTATTGCCACGCTTTTCCCCATGGTGGAATTTACCAATATTGGCGGTTTTAAATTTCCCGATTCCGATGCGCATTTGGCTTCCATTGCCGAATATATCAAGCAAGTAGTTGGGCATTTCAAGCAATACAAATCGCTGTATGGCTGGGTGTTGCTGAACGAAATTGGTAGCGGAAAAGCTCCTTTTGCAAAACAGTTCACCGCTCAGAAATTTGCAGAATGGCAAAAAACGAACAGCCTAAAGGCCTTTAATTCAGCGGGGAAGCCCATTATGCGGTTTCAGCAAGAACGGTTTTTGCTCGATTACAATAGTTGGTATTTAACTTGGTTGGCAAGCGAAGTGAAAAAGTACGATGCCACAAGTCATTTGCACGTAAATACGCATGCTATTTTTGATACTTATGCCGAATACGATTTTACAAAATGGCGTGGAATACTCGATAGTTTTGGGGGCTCGGCGCATGCAAGCTGGCATTTTGGAAATTTTAGTCGCGACAAATACCATTATGCGATGGCCGCCAACAGCGAAATTATTCGTTCGGGCGCAGGGGCTAAACCTTGGATAATGACCGAATTACAAGGTGGAAATAATTTGTGGAGTGGCGGCATTCCTATGTGTCCCACCAAACAGGAAATTGAACAATGGATGTGGACTATTATTGGTTCGGGTGGAAAAGGCATGGTATTTTGGTCGCTTAATGCACGGTCGTCGGGCATCGAAGCCGGCGAGTGGGCATTGCTAAATTTGCTGAACCAACCCACCGACCGAATGGAAATGGCTGGAAAAGTGGCTGGAATTCTGAAAAGTCGCGCCGACCTTTTTGCAACTGCCAAAGAATACGAATCGGGCGTGAATATTTTGTACACCCGCGAATCGTTGTGGAGCGAGCGCAGAGCCGAAACTGCTGGCGCAAATTATGCAGGACGTTTGCCGGGTGGTGCTATTCGCTCTGCCATAGGTTTTTTCGAAACTTTTGCACAACTCGGCATTCAAACCAACTTGAAATGCATCGACGAATTTGATTTTACGGCGACTAATAACAAAGGAAAAGTGATTATTTTGCCGCATCAAATTGCGTTACCTTCAAAACACACAAAATCGTTGGAGCAATTTGTGGCAACCGGTGGCACTCTGCTTGTGGAAGGATTAACGGGCTTTTTCGACGAAAATATGTCCAACCAAACTACCACCAATTTCCCTTATACTACTCTTTTTGGAGGTTTGCTCAAAGATGCACCTTTTGTAAATGAAAAATTTAATATTACACTTAGCAATCAAAAAGCAGTACTTCCGGCACATTTGTGGGAAGGTGAAATTCAACCCACAACGGCTCAACCTCTGGCGAAAAATGCTCAAGGAGAGATAGTTGCTACTACCAATAATTTTGGAAATGGAAAAGTAATTTGGATTCCTGCGTTGGTAGGCGTTGCAGCGCGCGAAGTGAATAATTATCAGCCATTAGCACAATTTATAGAACGGGAATTACTGCCACAACTTCCGGCAACTATCATTCGATTTAAAGCATTTACGGCTGGTGTATTGATGAAAACTTTGCGGACTGATAAAGGTTATGTGGTTATTTTGATAAATAAAAGTAAAAAGGCGCAACAAGTGGAATTGCAGATTTCGGACATGAAACCGTTAGCGCTTCTTAACGGACCGACTGATTCTAAAGAAAAATTGAGCACTAAATTTTTATTGAAATCGGAGGAGACAAAAGTTGTTGAGTTTAAATAATTTATTTGCTACTGTAAATACGAATTATCTTCATTCAATTTAAAAATAAGAAGAACATATTATGAAAGCTTTGAAAAAACTCATTTTATTTATTAATTGTATGGCCATAACTAACGGCTATGCACAAAATATTTATTTTAATCAGAAAATTAGCGGTGTTACTTCATACTCAGTGCAAAATTTGCAAAATCTCAGTTTCGAATTAGGTTCTATCAAAGTGAAAAAACTTGATGGTTATTCTGATCTATTTCAAATTTCCAATTTGAATTATTTTAACTTTGCTGAAGGTACTTCTCAAACTAAATTGGTCCAAACTTCTTATTCATCAGATACAGATTTAAGTGTTTTTCCTAATCCGGTTATTGACAGATTAAGTTTACGGTTCAGCGGTATCGATACGAAGAATATCAAATTATCAATTATTGCATTAGATGGTACTGTTATTTATAGTGCTAAGATTAATACTCTAAATGATAATTATATTCAACTTTCTGTAGATTTCTTAATTCGTGGAATGTATTTCTGTACTGTTGAGAGTAAAGATAAAGTTTTGACTTCCAGATTTATTAAATTATAAATTAAAACTGCTATTATGACATCAATTAATCCATTTTTTAAAATATATTTTTTGACATCTCTTTTTTTGTGCTGTTTCATTTTTAAAACTACTGCACAAAACACACTCGAAGTTAAGAAAAAATCAGGGGTGAATCTAACATCTGTTAACCTGATTGATAGTATCATTTTTTATGATAAAAATGAACTTCTAAAACCATCGGACCAGCCTTGGAAATCTGTAAATGGATTTGATTCTGCGGCAGTAGCTGCATATAATAAGTATTTTCTTGGCGGTTGGGGTTCATTAATTTCAATCCAGAGATTAAATCAAGTTAGTATGTCTGATTATTTTAGATGGTTAGGGAATGAGGAAGATAATTCTATTGGAAATAGTTACAATAGAATATTACAAGAGGTAAATCCATATTTTGAAAGTTACTATTATTCATTGTTTGCAAATATAAAACTTTGTAATGCAGGTTTAACTTTTATCGAAAAAAACTATGGTGACCCTTTCCCAAATGAAAATCTTTATGAAAAAACAAACAATATAACTCGGATTCAAGGTGAACTTTATTTTATGAGAGCTTATTGCTACTATTATTTGGCAACAAATTTCTGCCCTTCATACAGCGAAATTAACAACCAGTCTTATATACCCTTAAAATTATTCATTCCACAAACTATCAGTCAGTATTGGTCTGAAAATACAACTCATAAATCCACAAATGATATTTATAATCAGATTGTTGCCGATTTAATAAAAGCGAAGATGTATTTACCAAAAGCACCTACAACTGGAATGAATTCAGCTTATGGTAATAGAGGTAGGGCAAATTACTTTTCCGCTACTGCTTTTTTAGCTCAGGTTTATTTTACTATGGGAAAATTCATAGGCTCTGAAAGTGCCTTAACAGAACTTGACGATGTGATAAATAATGGAGGCTATGCGCTCTCAAATAACCCTTTCGACTGTTTTAACAATAATAGTCTTTCCATAGACAATACAACTCCAGGTGCCCGCGAAGTGATATTTTGGGCATTTTATGCGGATAACAGTTCGTCAATACATCCATCTTTAAGATTTACTCAGTTTAATAAATGTGCACGTGATGCCAAAAATGGGGGAAGCGGTAATATAAGTGCTGGAACAAACATAAAATGGAGCAATTTTCATAGTTGGTTGCAATTGGTATTAGCTAAAAATTCGTTGGTAGAAATGCGCTGGATGAATGCAGATGGTAGCGAACCTCTCTCAGCTCAATATGATAAACGATATTCGAATCTTGGTACGGGAATTTCGCCAGCCGTAGTCAATCAACAAGGTCTTTTTTATCGTTACGAAGGTGCTTATGCCGATACTACTGCATATCGAATTGCAAAAGGGATAAAGCAGTTAGGAAGGAGAAATGGCGCATCGGATGATGGAAAATACATTATTAGCACTAAACATGCAACTCTAATTGGCCAAAACGAACCTGTACTTTTGGTGAATAAATATTACAGGACTCTTGATGGAAAAAAGCAAAATATCCCAGTAATTCGTTTGGCAGAATTATATTTGAATAGAGCTATAATAAAAAAGCGTTTCGGTATGTCCGGCTATGCATCGGACTATAACATGGTTGCTCGCAGAGCTTGGAATGCTAGTCTTTCTGGTGTCCCATATATTGATAAATCCGATGCCGAAGTAAATGAGCGAATGATATTAGTAGAACGATGGAAGGAATTAGCAGGTGAAGATGATTGGTATTTGCCTTATTGTCAGGCATTAGGTTATGAAGTTGGAAAAGGTGATCGTATTAATGAAGATACAAATTTAAAACCTCCATATACAAACTCATTCTTTAAAGTCCCAAAATTTGAAGATAATGGAAGTATAAATATCTTTGGTAAAAATGGCATTCAGACGAAATTGCTTAGTGAGATAGATACCGTAAAAATTGTTGATTTACCAGTTGAGACTGATATTGATGGGAATAAATATAGAACTGCGGTTGTAAATGGAAACACATGGATGATAGACAATCTTCGTACAACTCGTTATCGTAATGGCGATTTGATTCCAAATCTTGTAGATAGTACAGCTTGGGCAACAACCACTCAAGGGGCACAATGTACCAATCAATATACGTCAAATAATGATTCAATTCAAATGTACGGTCGTCTATACAATTCATATGCTGTTTCTGATTTGCGAAATTTAGCACCTACAGGTTGGCATATTGCAACTTTAGAAGAATGGATGACTTTGTCGAATTCACAATTAGGCGATTTTAAAAAATACCCAATTCGATTATTGACTTATTACAGAAATCCATTTATTTTCAGTAATAGTTTTTGGTCAATCAGTAATTATATTGTTAGTGGTTCAACATCTTATGATTATAGTTATAACGAATCAGCTAATTCCTCAAATTTAAACTGGGCATTGCCAGTGAGGTGTGTTAAAGATAAATAGACATCTTGATATTTTTTTTTCATTAGCTAAAAGATTTTATATATGACTTTCCCAAAATTTCTACTCACTTTATTACTTTTTATGTTAGGAGAAAGTATTTTTGCAAAATCAGCACTTACCGAAATGTACATTTCTACCGGTTGGGAGATGCGTGAAACTACTTCCGTCAAGTGGTTTAAGGCAACTGTGCCGGGTTGTGTACACAGCGATTTATTGCGAAATAAGCAAATTCCGGAACCTTATTATCGTACCAATGAGAAGCAATTGCAATGGATAGACAAAAAAGATTGGGAGTATAAAACAACTTTTGATGTTTCGGAGGAAGTTTTATCAAATGAAAATATTGATTTGGTATTTAAGGGATTAGATACTTATGCTGATGTTTATTTGAATGAAAAGCAAGTGTTCAAAGCTGATAATATGTTCAGGGAATGGACAATTAAGGCTAAAAAACAGTTGAAAATTGGGCCTAATAGTCTGCGAATTGTATTCAAATCGCCCATTGTGGCTGGACTTAATTTCCTGAAAGAGAATGGTTTTGTATTGAAGGCAACAAACGACCAGGCCGAAAATGGAGGATTGACGAAGGAGCAATTGGTGAGCCCATTTATTCGCAAAGCGCCTTATCATTTTGGTTGGGATTGGGGACCACGATTTGTAACTTCGGGCATTTGGCAACCTGTTTTTTTGCGAGCTTGGAATAAGGTCGAAATTTCGGATTTCTGGGTTCAACAGCAATCATTGAATGATAAATTGGCAACTTTAAACGGACAAATTGAAATACAATCGACTAAAATTCAGACGGCTGAAATTTTAATTTCGGTAAATGCTAAGATTATTTCAAAAAAAATATATCCTCTAAATATTGGTACAAATACGATTGATTTTCCATTTGAAATTAAGAATCCAAAACGCTGGTGGACAAATGGATTGGGAAAGGCAAATTTATATAGCATTTCGGCTGATGTAGTAGCTGGAAATTATTCGGATTCTGAAAGTTGTAAAATTGGTTTGCGGACGTTGCGATTGGTTCAAAAGCCTGATAGTGTTGGATATAGCTTTTATTTTGAGTTGAATGGTGTACCGGTTTTTGCAAAAGGCGCCAATCATATTCCCAACGATATGTTTTTGGAAAAAGTAACCAAAGAGGTGTATGAATGGGAGGTAGAAACTGCCGTAAAATCGAATTTCAACATGCTGCGGGTATGGGGTGGTGGCATTTACGAGAACGATTATTTTTACGAATTGTGCGACAAAAAAGGGATACTGGTGTGGCAGGATTTTATGTTTGCGTGTTCGCTCTATCCCGGCAATGAAATGTTTTTAAATTCAATAACTCAAGAGGCTGCTTATCAAGTAAATAGATTGCGAAATCATGCTTCCATAGCACTTTGGTGTGGAAATAATGAAATTGATGTGGCATGGCAAAACTTTGAACCGAATGGTGGTTGGGGTTGGAAAAAATATTATACCGAACCGCAGAAGAAGCAAATATGGATGGCTTATGACACAATTTTTAATCATATTTTGGCCGATGCCGTAAAGAAGTACTCCCCGGAAACGCCTTACTGGCATTCGTCGCCGGCAACCGTTATTGCCCAAAAACATGCTTCAACTACCAATAAATCGGGCGATGTACATTATTGGGATGTATGGCACAGAAAAAAACCGTTTGAAAAATATGCTGATAATATTGGTCGGTTTATGAGCGAGTATGGTTTTCAGTCGTTTCCAGAGCTCGAAACAGTGAGAAAATATGCTTTACCTGAAGATTACGACATCGAGTCGGAAGTGATGCGGCATCATCAGCGAAGTAGTATAGGAAATGTGACAATCAAAGATTACATGGATAGGTATTATCAAAAACCATTGGATTTCGAGAAGTTTTTGTACGTTGGCCAAGTGCTACAAGCGCATGGAATTCAGTTTGCGGTGGAGTCGCATCGTAGGGCAATGCCATACAATATGGGCTCGCTGGTTTGGCAAATAAACGACTGCTGGCCAGTTGCTTCGTGGTCGAGTACTGATTACTATCGTCGCTGGAAAGCCCTTCAGTATGAGCTAAAACGGTCATTTGAACCTGTCATTATTTCGGCCTATTCAAAAGCTGACAGCACGTATGTATCTGTTATTTCGGACAAATTGGAAGATATAAATGCATTAATTGAAATGAATGTATGTGATTTTTCGGGCAAAATACTTCGCTCAAAAAACTTAAAAGTGAATATAAAAGCCAATAAAGCAACCACTGTTTTTAAAGGTTTAACGGCTCATTTATCGACTAATGTGACTGGAAATTATATTTCGTTCAAACTTAGAAGCAACAATGAGTTTTTGGCCGAAAAAGTTTATTTTCTGACGCAACCGAAAAATTTGCAACTCGGAAAACCGAATATTATTTCCAAAATAAAAAAGCTTAAAAACAGTTGGACAATTCGTTTAAAAACAGATGTGTTGGCAAAAAATGTATATCTTAATTCTAAAGGTGTTGAAGGATTTTTTAGTGATAATTATTTTGACCTTTTGCCTGGCGATGAGAGAATTATAACTTTTACTTGCAAGTTGAACAATGCAGCAACTCCCAAACTTGAAATCGTTTCATTGGTGGATAGTTACAAATAATAATGAAATCAGATAATTTTAATTTATGAAATTCCTTTTAAAAATTTTCCTTTTCTTATTTTTAGTTTCGTGCCAAAGTGCTCGTAAAGTGCTGACTGTAAATCCAATTATTCCTTACAAACCGATGGTTTCTTACAATGAGGCTGAAAAACGGAGTCAGGCAATTTTAGAAAAAATGACTTTGGCCGAAAAAATCAGCATGATTAGTGGTCATAATAGTTTTTTTATCAAAGGTTTTCCACACTATGGAATTCCACAGTTGTACATGTCCGATGCAAGTGCTGGCGTGAATATTCGCAAAGAACTGAACAATGGCATGGAAAAATCGGTATCGTTTCCAGCACCCATCGCTTTGGCAGCTACTTGGAATAGATCTTTGGCACACGATATGGCTCAGGCAATTGGCGAAGAATGTAAAATTGGGGGTACGGCTATTTTGCTCGGCCCGGGAGTAAATATCTATCGTATTTCGCAAAACGGTCGTAATTTCGAGTACTTTGGCGAAGACCCTTATTTGTCAGCACGCATTACCGAAAACTATGTGGTAGGTATGCAAAGTACCGGCACCATGTCTACCGTGAAGCATTTTATTGCCAATAATAACGAACATCGTCGGCGCTTGACCAATGCCATTATTGACAAACGGACTTTGCACGAAATTTATTTGCCAGCATTTAAAGCTGCTGTGGATGCGGGCGTAATGAGCGTGATGACTTCCTACAATATGGTGAATGGTGAATACACCGCCGAAAGTAAAACCTTGGTGGATGGGATTTTAAGACAGGAGTTGGGCTTTAAAGGGTTGGTTATGTCCGATTGGCGGTCGGTGTATAATGGCGAAAAAGCCATCAAGTCGGGTTTAGATTTGGAAATGCCTGGCGATTATGCCGATTGGTTAAAAGCATTGGGCGAAACACCTTTTCGACATTTGAAACACGAAGCTGCACCACTTTTGGCCGAAAATAAAGTGACTGAAGCTGATATCAACCGTATGGTGAAAAACACCATGCGTTCTGGCATAATGATGGGTTTGTACGACCGCCCCATTCAGGATACAAGTTATGTGAAATACTACGAAAAACACGAAAAAACCGCTTTGCAAGTAGGTCGAGAGTCGATTGTGTTATTGAAAAATGCCAATAATATTTTGCCATTAATTCCCGGAAAAGCAGCAGGAAATTATTTATTGACGGGAGAATTTGCTGCTAAATTACCTTTTGGTGGTGGTTCGGCAGAAGTGAAGGGCTACAACAATGTAATTATGAAAGATGCGTTGATAAAAATTTATGGCAAGCAGTTGAACTATATTCCCACACCTACCGACGATGAAATTAAGGCTGCCACTGTGGTTTTTCTGAGCATTGGAACGCATGACCGTGAGGGCAACGACCGCTTTTTTGAATTGCCCGACAGCGTTGAAAACCTTGTGAAGCGTGTTACTTCACTCAATCCGAAAAACGTTCTGATTGTGAATTCGGGCAGTGGCATTCGCATGACCGATTGGAGCGGAAAGGCAGCGGCTATTTTGTATGCTTGGTATCCCGGGCAGACCGGAAATACGGCTTTGGCAGAAATATTGAGTGGCAAAGTAAATCCTTCGGGAAAACTGCCCATGACTATCGAAAATAATTTTGCCGATTCGCCCGGAGCCAATTACAAAAAAGACACAGCCGCCTTCAATATGCCTTGGCAGGACGAATATAGTTTCCGTTTTCCCATTAGTCACGACGAATACAAAGAAGGCGTTTTTGTGGGCTATCGTTGGTACGAAAGTAAAGGTTTGAAAGTGCAATTTCCTTTTGGTCATGGACTTTCCTATACCAAATTTAATTATTCCAATTTTAAAATAAAACCCACATTTAACGAGGGTGAAAAGGTAAAAGTATCGTTCACCATCAAAAATTCGGGTGCTGTAAAAGGTGTTGAAGTG
>Ga0247840_10005262_pt1 | contig 19646 bp, 20 predicted proteins | sample LaCruzMarch2015__FD_192404 | JGI IMG/M metagenome (GOLD analysis project Ga0247840, IMG submission 192404) | Freshwater microbial communities from meromictic Lake La Cruz, Castile-La Mancha, Spain - LaCruzMarch2015_17m | ecosystem: Environmental > Aquatic > Freshwater > Lake | place: Spain... | reverse complement strand
AATGTCTTTTCTATCCATTTGTAAACCGTCGGCCTGCTTACCTGAGTCTCCTTCTCAATCTCGGTGATCGGGATGCCTGCTGAATATCTCAACAAAATATTTGCCCGCTGCACTTCTCTTACCGGCCTCTTACGTGACTGGGCAATCTTATTCAACTGCTCCCTCTGGCCCTCGTCTAAAATTAACTTTGCTTTCTGGCTCTTACGTGGCATATTGGCTACCTCCTATCGTTTTGGAGGTCAATATACCTCAAATCGTGCTATATGTAAAGCTTTTTATGAAACGTTATACTAGTCTACCGGTGCATGATTCCTTCTTGGTCGTTTGCTCATAGCTGCTCCTCCTTCGCCTCATTATAGAGCAGCTTTACCACTTATGTCACTGTCCAGTTTTACCCGACCAGCGCTCAATTTCATAATGGCATTATGAAATTGCTTGGTCTGTGACTGAGATTGGGACTGGTCGATAGGTTCAGGTCATTTTGTGGGCAGAAACGCAGACTCCTGCGCTTTTGGGAAAATCATGCCGACAAAAGAATTATTATTGATATTGCTGCTGAACGATTAGGTTAAGAAAACGGAAGTATTTTCAGCTTAGATTGCCGTGTTACGAAATATACACCGGCCATGATCAGAACCGCTGCAATAAGATCAATGACAGTAAGCTTATCTTTCCCCAAAATAATGGCAACAATCGAAGCAATAAGCGGCTGAAGATAGATATAGATCGCATTAACATTGGGACTGACAGTTTTCAGTGAATAGTTGATCAGATAATAGGCAAAGCCCGTGTTGAAAAATACGACAAACAAAATCGACATCCAAATTTCAAACGGTATTTTTGAAAAGGTTGTGGAAGCAACTGTGCTGATAGAGAAGGGAAAAATCATGATAAAACCAAAGAAGAACATCCACTTCATGGTGGTCAGGGAGTTATATTTCCTCATCAATGGTTTTACCAGTACCAGATAGATAGACCAAGATGTGGCGCCCGTGAGGATCATAAAATTGCCAAGCAGAGCATTAAGCCGGATATCACCAACTCCTGCCGAAACAATGATCATCAGTGCACCGATAGCGCCAAGCATAATCCCTAAAACTTTTATGCCGGTGATCATTTCTTTTAAAATAAAATGAGATAAGATGAGAATCATAACAGGAATTGTTGTGTTAATGATTGATGCACTGATTGGTGTGGTCAGGTTCAGTCCTGAAAAAAAAGAGATCTGATTGACCGCAACACCAAAGACAGAACAGAGGGCCATCTTGAATAAATCCTTTGTTTCGACTTTTTCAGATGGAAGAAAAAAATGAATCATCCAGAAAAGAATGAGGGTGCCACTTATTCGGAGGAAGGTGATGGTTTGTGGTAAAAGGAAATTGGGCATGAGCCCTTTTGCAATGACATAATTGAGGCCAAAAATAGTATTGGCCCCGATGATTGCAAGGTGTGATTTGAGATTCTGATTCAATCAGGGCGCCGTTAATATATGTTTTTTAGCTTCAACGAGTCCATGTGCTGAATATATCCCTGACGTTCTGCAGGAGGATCTCTTGAAAGCTGATCTTGAAGATTGTTTTTTTCACGGGGGCACAATACGAAGGCAGACCTTGTTTGTCAAGCAGATATTATCCGGGAGGTTAGGATTATATTTGGCCGGTGGAAGGGATCTCTATTTATTGATAGCCTTTTGGGCTCGTACATCACCAAGTTGAGCAGCTTTTTTCAAGTCGCTCAGGGCTTCATCGTTTTTACCAATCTGCTTATTGCTGTGTGCCCGATTGTAGTAAGCGGCAGCGTTATTCTTTTCATATTCAATGACTTTTGAAAAATCTCGGATGGCCCCGTTGTATTCTTTCAACTGATTATAGGTGAGCCCGTATCTATATAAAACTATCGCAGGAGAGAATAAAGGTGTCGCAGGATTTTCGTTCAGTTCCAGTGCTTTGTTGAAATCTTCAATAGCATTACTGTTATTACCCATAAAAAGATATACAACTGCCCGTATATAATATGCCCTCTCAAAATCAGGTTTAAGCTCAATGGCGCGGTTAGCATCGACTAAGGCCTTATCATATTGCTTCATTCTCCATAACATCTCCGAACGGTTCACAAGGACACCGGGAGAATTAGGTTTTAAAGAGAGAGCACGATTTGTATCCTTTAATGCTGATGGATAGTCGCCAATTTTGTGATAAGCCGATCCCCTCGCGGTGTAAGCCTCAAAATACGTGGGATTTGGATCAATGGCTTTATTATAAAAACTGATGGCATCTCGATATTTTCCGGATTTTACTAATACTAAACCTTCCTTGTACCAATCATTGAGACTAAGATTTTTAACTGCCTCATTATAGAGAAGATGCAATTACTAGATTATCGGGATACAAGATAAACAGGAATGACAAAAAAATAACGAAAGACTGAGTTATGTCTGATGCTATTTTGCGGGATGCCATATAAACCTCCGTGCGCTTTATTTCTGTTTAATTGAGTAATCCCATTTCCCCCATTCTATACATCGTAATTATCTCTCGTCTTTTACAAACTATTTACAAATACGCATCCCTGCATCCAAAAGAATATGATCAAAGAACCAAATAACCTATTTTCCGGAACGCACAGGAAGAGCACGGTAGTAGATGACGCTGTCGGACTGGGGATACCAGTATCGAATGCCTTCGTAGAAAAAGAAGATGGCAGCATCGGAACCGCGTGTTTCCGATGACCAAACATAATCTCCGGTTTTCTTTATTACAGATCCATAGGCACCGCTGTTATGCAGCTGCCCCAGTTCAACAATAGTCGGCATTCGCCAATCTGATTTCCCGCCTCCGCTATATCCCTCACAATAGCTTTTGGCGTTAAACCAGTTAATACCCGAACCGTTGTCCCGATTTGCCCACATCAGGCCTGTTTCTGTGTCAGTAATTGTGCCGTCCCTGTTATCAATGAAACGGCCTGCTACCGCATATTCTGCAGGAACTAAAATCCCAAAAAACAATACCATACAAACCATAACCAGAATCTTTTTCATGATGCCTTTTCCTTCCCCTTTCTCTTCGATCAGCGGAATCCCATTTTCGCGTGTGCGAGGCTGTTACCGATCTCTGACCGACTCAGTTCTGACATGCCCGGATCGCATTGCAACCACGTCTTTATGATGCAGAGATATTTCGTCTCTGGGTGCTTTTCTGTGGTTTATCATACTCATCGACCCCTGCCTTAATGTAGCGTTATACACAACATGAGCTCATGGAACACGACACTATGGCTGCAATGCGCTCCGTCATTACCACATATTGTTCAATGGGCGGCTTTGGGGGTATCACAATAAATAGCTGCGTATCCGTCTGTTCAACAACTTTGACATCAACCCCTGGCGGTACAATGATGCCCTCAGACTCCAATACTGCAGGGGAATCTGTCAGGAGCCTCTCCTTGAAAGCTTCATCACTCCATGCCTTGGCGATCAACTTCGCATACTTCTTTCCCTGCTCTTCTCTTGTTTCTTCCATTTTGCGTCCTCCTGTTTGATGTTCGCGCTGTTTGAGAGTCATTTCTCCTGAACTTGAATACTTTCTTCAAAAGTAACACGTTACTGATAGCAGGAAGTTGCTCTCACCTCCACTGCACACGCATTCTCACAGAATAATATGCTCTATTTCCAGTCGAAAGCAAACATTTTTTTCCAGAACGACATTTTTGTGCAGTACAGGAAGACACCAATACCTCCAATCATCGGGAAAAGCAATTTTGAAATGCGACTGTTCTCCCATAACTTGATAATATTCGTTGATTAAAAAGTGGCCACTTCTATTTTAAGGCATAGGTTGCCTCAATAGAATGGAATGCCCCTTTGGGGGTGAGTATGCTCGAATAGAGATGAAAGGTATCCACCGGAAATTCCTCTGTCTTGAAGAGATTATTCCCTGCTGTGTAATTACCGAGTCGTTGGGGTGGTGTGTCTGTGAGCCGCGCCAAGGTAACATGTGGCGAGAATTTTCGATGGTCCCGTTCAATGCCCGACAGGGTCAGTTTGTTTTCAATTTTGTTTCTGAGATGAAGAAGCTTGGGATTGTTTTCAATTCCAAGCCACAGAACTCGCGGGGTTTTACGGGGAGGGAAAAAACCGATCCCTTTTAGGCGCATGGAAAATGCCTGGTCAATATCATCAGTTAGCGTGCTGATAATGTCCCTAAATGTCGCTCCGTCAACTTCACCTATAAAGCGTAGGGTCAGATGGATTTGGTCTTTTTCTATCCATTTAGCTCCTGGAAGCCCATAATATATCATGCCGATCTCGTCTTTGATGTGATCAGGCAGGTCTATGGCAATGAATAGTCGCTTCATATCAGAAATAACATATCAACACCCATATGCCCCGTATCTGGTTAATTGTGGGAAGCAAAAGACATCAACCCCTTACCAAATTTATCCAGTCTTGAAAAGGGACTCCATCTTTGTTTTTGCAGACTCTTCAGGGCTCTTTTCTTTCCCGACCTTCTCGGCATCCTGAAAAACGAAAAAGCCACAGAAATTGCTCCGATCTTTTTCCATAACCCGTTCCGCCTGATGCTCACGGCACTCGTTATAGGTTCCGAACAAATGGAATGTGCAATTGAGGCAGCAGTGCAGGTCAGATCCGCAAAAGGGACAGATTTCCCGCCTGCCCACAGGAATCTTGATTTCCAAATCCTTTAAGCATTTGTGGCATTTCTTCATTTCTTTTTCCTAAATGACATCGCCTGCATAACATGTTTTCTATTCTCTCGCCACAACATGAAAGCCAATCCAGCAGGGACTATACAGCCCAGGATACTCAAAGTGTGGATTACCATTTGTACATGTGAACATTTACCCTCCGCAAAACACATTAACTTTTGTCCCTTCTGGGATAAAAACACCGTTTGCTGCATGGCCCTATTCTTAGAAATTCTTACGCATTTTTATGTCCATCCAGTGTCTCCCGAACTACCCGTGAAAGATCTCTCTTGGTAAGGGGTTTTGCGCAATATGCTTTGATTCCCAGTGATTTGACCTGATCTTCAGTAGCGGATTCACGGATTCCGGAGCAAAGGATAACCGGCATGTCCGGCCGGATCTGCAGAATTTCCCTGGAGAGGTCGATCCCTGTCATTTTCGGGAGGGTCATATCGGTAATGACGAGATCGTAGCGTTCCGGTTCGGCGCGGAACAGATCCAGGGCATCCATACTGCTATTGACACCTGTTACTTGATAACCCAGGGAAGAGAGCATGTTTATGCCTATATCAACCAACGCCGGTTCATCGTCCACAAAGAGGATTCGTTCCGTACCTTTGCTGGCGGGAGTGGCAACAATTTCGCTGCCGTTGTTTTCGTGGATGATCCTGGGCAGATAAACACTGAAGCTACTTCCTTTACCCGGTTCACTGTAGACATGGATAGCGCCGTCATGACCTTTGATGATGCCATAGACGACGGAGAGGCCCAGGCCGGTTCCTTCACCCGTTGGTTTGGTCGTGAAGAATGGATCAAAGATGCGTTGGATGTGGGTCGGATCAATGCCGTACCCCGTATCGCTTACGGTCAGCCTGACATAGGATCCCGGTCTCAGATCGGGATAACGGGGGATTTCAGCTTTGGACAATTCGATTGGTGACAGTTCAATGGTCAATATACCACCTGCCTGCTTCATGGCATGGGTGGCATTGGTAAAGAGATTCATAATGACCTGATGCATCTGGGTGGAGTCTGCCATAATGCTGCATAATTCATCGGTAAGGTTCTGCTGGATCTCGACGGTGGTCGGAATGGACGCCCGAAGAAATTTGATGGACTCCTTCAGCAGCAGCTTGATGTCCAGCGGTCGTTTCTCATGGCCCTCCTGCCGGCTGAAGGTCAGGATTTGTCTGACCAGATCCTTGGCCCTCTCAGCGCCCTTCAAGGTCTCCCTCAGATACCGACCCCGGATTTCCTGTTGATCTTCCTCCATCGCCATTTCCGTGTAGCCGATGATGGCTCCCAGGATGTTGTTAAAGTCATGGGCAACGCCACCGGCCAGGGTGCCAATGGCCTCCATCTTCTGAGACTGGTGCAGCTGGTTTTCCATGCTGATACGTTCCGCTTCCGTATGCTTGCGGTCAGTGATGTCAACCAAACCGCCATAGAGCAAGGGACCCCCTGGAGTCTGCGGTTCCAAAACACATTCAACGAAGGAGGAAACCCAAACAACGTCGCCATTCTTGTGTCTGATGCGAAGCTCACACGAACCCTGCGACCCAGGAGCCAGGCCGATGACATTTTCCTCAAAGAGAGCCATATCCTGCTCAACGACCAGGAAGCTCCAACAGCCCTGCGCCTTGATCTCTTCGCTGGTATAGCCGGTTTTACGTTCTACCGCCCCCGTTATCCAATCAATCGAAAAACTGTCATCCTCCTCCGTGCGACAGGAATAAGCAATATCCGAAGTAATCGTCGAGATACGTCGGAAACGCAGTTCGCTCTCTTGTAGCGCTTCCTCCGACCGTTTTCTCTCGGTGATGTCGCGAATGGCTAAAACTCGTGCATCAAGATTCTTATATTTTATAGGCCGTCCCATTAATTCTATCGAAATAGGTGTATTGTCTCTTTTAAGTCCTTTCGCCTCAAAGTACGATTGACCACCTAAAGAGTATTCCTTAAGTTTTTGCACTGCAAGGTCTATTGATTCCGGTGCAAGAAACTTCAGAACGCTTTTCCCTGTAATCTCTTCAGAGGAAGAATATCCAAACATAGTTAAAAACGGTTTATTTACATCAAGGAGCACACCATCCTTGTGAAAAACAAGGCCTTCCCAACCCGCATCTGCTAACTTGCGTAATCTATCCTCGCTCTCCCGCAGCACCACCTCTGTCCGCTTGCGCTCGGTGATGTCTGTATCGGTTCCGAAGTACCCCTTCAGCATCCCATTTTCGCCAAGAATCGGGAACCCGTTGGTTGACATCCAGGTCTTCTCCCCATCCTTCGTGAAAGCGGCGCTCTCCAGATTGAGAAAGGATTCTTTTATTGCAAAGACTTCCAGTGCTGCAGTTTTGAATGCTTCACGTTCCGATTTGTCATGAAGGTCATAGAAGTGCATTTTCCCGACAAGTTCGTCTGCGCGGTATCCCAGGACAACTTCGACCATTGGGCTGGCAGAGGTGTACAGTCCCTTTTGGTCAACCTCCCAGGCCCAGGTTCGACTCTGTTCAGCGAGCCGAGCGAATCTGAGTTCGCTCTCCTTCAGCGCTTCTCCCCGTTGTCCCATGGTTTCCAGCAAGTGATTGAAGCCGCCGATTAGTTCACCAATTTCGTCTTGCCGGGTGATGGGCAAGGGTTGTGGGGGCTTGTCCGTATCCGACAGAGCGGCCAGTGTCTTGATGGTTGTAAATATTGGTGCAAGTTGACGTTTCAACATCCACCAAGTCAAAACGCCCGCCAGAAGGGTCAGGAAGATCGTTGCCAAGAGAACTCGTTTTTGCAAAGCATGGACCGGGGCAAAGGCTTCTTCCGTAGGCATTCTGGCAACAATAAACCAGCCTGCGACGGGAATTTGTTTCGCAGACAACAACACCTCTAAACCACGGGAATCCACTACAACACCAGACCCCTCAAAACCTTGCATGTATCGGTCGAACAACGGATTTACTCCGAGAGCGGCGATCGGCTGCATGATACGGCTCTTATCGGTGCCAGTGACAATCAGCTTGTGTTGCGGCGCTATGAGCTGATAACCGCCAGTCTTGCCGTAGCGGCTTTCTGTAACCTTATCCAGAAAATTGGGCAGGCGCAAGTCGGTTACTCCAGCAATAACACCGATAACCTTTTCCTGTGCATCGCGAATGGGAACGGCTATGACGAAAGCCGGAGCATGCATTAGCTTGCTCATGACCGGCCTGCCGATTGTCACTTTCCCTTCCTTGAGCGGGCCGATGATGTAATCTCTTTCCATGAAATTGGCCCCAAGACGTCCAGGCAGGGGAGGAAATTCGGCAATCACTGTCCCATCAAGACCCCCGACTGCGACACCATTGTTAAACAGCGAATAAAAAATCGGCTGGTCTTCCAGCAATGTTTGGAGGTTTTTGGGATTGCTTATCATGGCTGGGGTAATTCTTTTGGCAATGGTTTTCAACGCTTCTACCCGCATGCCAAACTCGGCGTTCACTTCTGCTGCTATAAAAGAAACTGTCGAAAATTGTTGTTCACCCAACAGGTGCTCCATATCCTCGTGGAGCATCTGGCCACCATAAAACGCCAGTGACCAGATGCCGATCAAGAAAATGGACAGTGTGAAGATAATCACCCTCGTCTTGAGCGACCGCCATTGAAAGATTGCGCTGAATGTCGTTGTTGGTATGCGTGCTGTGGTTGTCATTTGCAGCTCCCTTTACTTCCTGCTAATCAGAGCCTGGACAATCGCGTCGCCAAGTTCCTTCAGTTTATAGGGCTTGCCCAAGAGGACTTGGGGCAGTTCGGGATGGTCGCCAGCCATGACGCAGACTTTCTTGCTTCCTGACAAAACGGTTCCTTCCCTGCTATCAGTCTGATGTTTCTATTCCCTTCATTTCCCTTTCAAAACAGGAAGGGCAAATCCCATGGCTGAACTTGGCATCGGTGTGGGCGCTGACATACTTTTCCACATGGTCCCAGTAACCCTCATCGTCGCGGATCTTCTTACAGTATGCACAGATAGGAACGATGCCCCGCAATGTCCTGATCTCATCCAATGCCTGCTGGAGCCGTTTGCGTTCTTCTTCAAGCGCCTCACCTGTTCTGCTGATGTCATTGAACTGTTGCGCATTGGCTATCGCTCCGGAAATCTGCATCCCGATCTTTTCCGCCAACAAGAGATCCTGTTCGGAATAGGCATTCTGCTTAATCGACCGGAAGTGCAGGACACCGATGACATCGTCGCGGTAGATCAGCGGAACGCACATAATCGAGCGCAATCCGGCCTTAAATATGGGGGAAAGTTTGGGAAACTGGCCGACGATCTCGTCAACGCTCGAAGGCTGAATACGAAGGCTTCTCCGTGCGCGTATTACGGCTTCACTCAACGATCCTTCCAAAACGAGAGCATCCCCCTGTCTCCGACCGTCAATATCTAACCCGGCAACATAAGCAACGAACAGTATTTTCTCTTGAAAATTGTACAAATTAACGGTGAGACTGTCGAAGAGGATCCGCTTCCGGGTCTCGGCGGCGAATCGCTCATATACCTCGTCGATATTCAGGGTGGAGCCGATCAGGCGGCCGATATCGGCGAGGAGGGCTACCTCCTGCTCTGCCTGCTTGCGCCCGGTGACATCCTGGATAATGGAGTGCAGAACGGTGCGCCCGCCAAACTGAATGGCACTCGACGACACCTCCACATCCCGCAGCGATCCATCCGCAAGGCGGTGTTGGAAGTTGAACCGTTTGCCTTCTCCCCGCAGGATTGGTGCCATGGCCTGTTGGACTTCTGAAGCAGGCAGGTTGTTGATATCCGTGATACGCATGGCCAGCATCCGTTCTCGATCATAGCGGTAGAAGTCGAGCGCGGCGGCATTAGCATCAATAATCTTTCCTTCCGTGGGATCAATCAGCAGCATTACTGTTAAATTGTTCGCAAATTGATTGCGGTAGGATTGCTCGCTCTCTTTTAGTGCATGCTCTCGCTGCCGTACAGCATCAAGAAGCGAATTGAACGATTCTGACAATATCCCCAGTTCACCAGTGCCTTCATTTTCTATTCGTCGGTATTCATTTGAATTAGAATGTGCCAGGGCACGCACTTGTGACGACAGTTTTGTCAGTGGTGTTGTAATTCTGATGCCTAATCTCCAGGCTACAGTAATGCCGATCAGAAATACGACTATCATCCCCGCAAGATAGTAATTTCTGAAACTTGTCATGGGCTGCAATGCCTCTTCGAGAGGATAATTGGCGGCCAATATCCAACCAGTGCTCTGAAGACGTTTGAAGGAGGCCAGAAAATGAAGCCCCTTTGAATTCACTGTTTTGCCTGAGCCTTCAAAGCCCTCCAAAGCCTTGTCAAAGAGTTTATTTGCCCCCGGCAGGACATCCTTCTTCATAATGCGGGAAGCATCGGGATGCATGATCATGGTCCGGTCGGAACCAAACACATACAGATAGCCCGACGAACCGAGACGGACCTGGGATAGATCTCCCAACAGACCCTTCTTGTTCAGAAGGTTTATTTCGCCACATAAAAACCCTTTCATTGTTCCGTCTTCCGTCAGTAGAGGAGACGTCATCACCACAACCGGGTTTTGATCGATTTTAGATCGAAAAGGTGACGAGATATATGGTTTGCTGCTACTTTTGGAAACTTGGAAAAATTCTAAGTCCGAATATGATGAGCCGTGCAGATGGGCCACTTGCGGCGATGAGGCGACCAATGTTCCGGTTGCGTCAAAAATAAACAAGCCATGGTTGAAGATCGTGCGAATGCCTGTTCGATTCTCAAGCCATTTTTGCGTAATCTCGCGGTTTTTAACAATATCTAATGGCGCAACCTTCGAAACAGCAATTAGGGCATTGTGTGACGTAACCAGCCTATCATCCAGCCCCTTGGCTATGCTGGTAATCATTGAGAACTCTTGTTTGAAAATCAACTCCTGGGTAACATGCCTGAAGTAAACATATGTTCCACAAACGATACTAATGAGCAGGATCGTGATAAACAGACTGATTGCAAAGATAAGTCTATTCCGAATGCTGGTAAATATCATTGGTGTTACCTCAAATCTCTTTTTTTTCACCAACAGCCTGCATCGGGTCAGTGAATGATACGCTGCAGATGTGTTTTGCGATATTAAAGGTCGGCAGGCACTGCTTTCCATTCGAAAATGAGCATTTTCTTTCATCTCGTTATCACCGAACCGGCAGAAAAGTCCATCGAATATTTTGGGTGACGGCCACGGATGGAGGAGGCATCTTTCCATTTTTTTTGAAATTTTCAGGGAAACGGGTTTCTGTATGGGAGATATTTTCACACCGACGGGGGGGCTGTCCTGGGGAGGATTTTCTGACCGGGGCAGTTACAGATACGGGACCAGGTCCCCTCACTACAGCACCCCCCGTCTTTTCAAATCCGGGCTGCCGGGGGGCCATCGAGGAAAGCATCCTTTTTCCTGCCTCTGCTTGGTTCGTCCATAATCGTCGGTTTTGTCTTCTGGCTGTCGCTGCGGGGGCAAGGCTGCAAGATCACCACATGAGCCGGGCAAAGAGACGACCGCGAAAGACTGTTGATCCTGGGGAAAGCATGACCGTCAGATATTTTTTGCACTCCTTGAAAGGTTGTCGGAATATGCGGTAACAAGCAACGGCGGATCATCACCAGGAGGTGGCTGTCATGGACCGAGAGATGATCAGGGAACTTGAATCGAGAGAAGCGGCACTGACGGTTCAAACAATCGAGGGCGCGAGGGCGGAGGCCGTTTCCTCTACCCTGGCGATCATTGCCGGGGTTTTTATTGGCGGAAAATTTCAAAAGTGGCAAAATAGTGGCAAAGAATCTCCGAACAACGAAACAGGGGGCTAACCTTGTATCGGCTAACCACCTGTTTTTGTTTGGCTCCAGAGGATGTACAGCTGCAAGAACATTATGACGACGCTATGCATGCCACCGAGAAACAGAGATATTGAGGCAATGTTGAATTTATAGCAGAGTACGACCCGAATTGATTAACAAAAAAGACATTTTCGGTTATTGGCGACACCAACGAGTCAAGCCTGCTAATGAGTGAAATATTCTGAAGATTTACGAATGAAATGATTGATACACAACGGCGAACATAAGTGGCAGGAAACATCGTTGAGCAGAAATTACCAGTCCGTGCACATACATCATAATCGTCAGGAAGGAATTTTGCGTAAAGCCCGTCTGCAAGCTGTGGATTTTCACCGGTAATACCCTGCTCTGCCGTAAAGCCCATCAGCAAAAGAATGAATATACCGGCAAACCGTCTTATCTGTTTCATGCTTCCTCTCCCGAAAGTTTATTATTGTGCATCATGATCAAGAGGCAGGTATCTGCTGGTTTGGTGAGGCAGCAATTACCGTACCTGCCGGTTCAAATTTCTGTCTGATCTTTTACCTCAGCCCGGCAAATCGTTTCTCCCATCCCTATTTCCCCGTTTGCGTCGACATCAGCGATGGAATAGGGAATGGGTAGAGCGATATTAGCATTTACTTTAAGGCAATGATGACATCCGCAAGGTCAAGACGGCCTCGATCACGTAATCACGATGCCAGTGATCACAGGAGCGATCCGAGCCTGATACAAAGAGCCGATGCAGAACCGTCAGGAAGATCGCCCGCTCCACGTCGAAGCCAAACTTCCGCTCTGCCAAAAGGCGGCGGATGATCTTGCCGATCTCAAGTTCTTTCCAGATTCGCTCGCAGATCAGCGCCGGTCCGATCTTCCTGGCATCCGCCTGGACGTCGCTCTTTCCTGACAGAACAAGAAGAACCTTCTCGGAAAATCGGGTAAGGGAACGCACCAGGTTTTCGATCTCTCCCTTCTCCTGGATCTGATCCATCCGGCCGATGGTGGTGACGACCGGTTGTTTCGTCTTACTTCCTTCCCGGTGGTTCTGGACGATCTGGAGATATTGATACAGCCTGGATTTTTTCACTCTCGCAAACATGGGGTGCCTCCTGAATTAGTCACCTCAAATTAAGGAGAATAACCACAGTGTGTCAATACTTATCAACTTATTCTGTGGCACCCTACCCGAACGGCGCATGATGGACAGAGGCGCCACGCCGTGGCGGCTCCGGTTGAGCGACATGTTAGTCAGCACTTGGCGACATCTTGGACAGCTTGAGCTTCATGCCCTCGTGCGATGCCACGAAGCCAAGCGATTCGTAGAACCGCTGGGCCTCCGGACGCTGCTTGTCGGTGGTGAGTTGTACAAGGTGGCACCCGCGTTCCTGCGCCCTGGAGATGGCCCAGGAAAGGAGCTCGCTGCCAAGGCCAGAACCCCGGATACGGCTGTCTACTCGGACACCCTCAATCGTTGCCCTCCATCCGCCCTGGTGTGTGATGTATGGCGTGAAGGTCAACTGCAAGACTGCCACGGCGGAGCCGTCTTGTCCTTCTGCTACGACAAGCTCGTTGTTCCGATCCTGCTCGATGGCCTCAAAGGCGTTGCGGTAAGAAGCGGGCAGAGGATCAACATACCTCTCACGCTGGGCACCAAGCGCATCGTCCGCGAGCATGCGAACGATGTCAGGAAGGTCGCTTGCGACAGCGGTACGAATTCGCAGGGGCGGCGTTGTCATCGGTCTTAGTGTTCCCTACAATGATTATATGGTTTCTTTCTAACACTTTCAAGTCGCTGAGCGGCGGCATAACATCCCAGCAAAAAAATGCAATAAACATTTCTATAACGATATATTATGGCGTTTTTGGAGCTCAGGAAGGTATCCATACCACACCCCGATCAAAATATCACGATCATAATTCTGAAAGTTTCTCCTTGTATTCAAGCGTTTTCTGCGAGGTCGACGTTTTGTTGCTTTCAGGAAGTTACAAATACCCCTGATCATCCCCTAATTTCCACTCCCAAAAGTGCGTCTTTCAACCCGTTATCACCGAACCGGCAGAAAAGTCCAACGGTTTTATTTTCACCTGATGCCCGATCCAGCCCGAACTCTGCTCACGGATCTCAGGAAAGCTCCAGCGAAGGTCCGACCCCAGAGGCTGATTCTACACAGAAGAACCTACGCCAGCCGTAACGGCATGGCGACGGGCCGAAAAGGGATGCTTCTTGAAAAATCCGGGGGGAGGCTTATTACCTTCCGATGTGGGGAATATAGTGGGGAATGAAAACCAGCATAAAAAAAGTGGCTACGATAAGCACCGTAACCACTTGATTTTCTTTTGGTAGTCCCACGGGGGCTTGAACCCCGGTTTCCGGCGTGAGAGGCCGATTAAGAGCGTACTCTACCTGATTTTATTGAACTTTATATCCGTCTAAAGCCGTTTACGGGCGTTAAAAGCCGTCAAAAAAGCCGTCTGATGATACACAATTTCATCCGCCTGGTTTCCAACAAAGGCGCAGAAAAATACGAGTCGATAATTGAGATAAATATGATTCCCTGTCATAATTTAATACATTATATATAAACATGTTACAGATAGAATTAAATATCAGGACACGCTGGGGGCTTGTAAACGGATCCCGAAGGGATGTCAGGGGGAATTTATTACTGTGACCCCAGATCTTGCTTGACCTTCAATGAAATAGTTGCTACTTTTCGTCTTACCGAATCTTACACACCCAGGAGGTGGCCATGATTACCACAACCCTGTCCGGCAAAGGTCAGATCGTTATCCCCAAATCCCTTCGGGAAAGCCATCGATGGCTGCCGGGCACCCGATTTATCGTTGAGGAGATAACCTCCGGCATCCTTCTAAAACCAAACCGGACATTTCCGCCTACCAGTCCGGAGGACGGACTTGGCTGCACCGGCTACCAAGGACCAGTCATCAATGTGCAGGACATGGAGCAGGCGATTCAAGGGGATATTCGCAAGCGCTGGCGGAAAGGAAAAACAGCATGATCACTTTGGACACCAATGCCTGGATCCGTTACGTTACCAACGATGACCCCGATCAGGCAAGGCGTGTTATGGTTCTTTTGGCCGAAAAGGAGGAAATCTTTGTCGCAAAAACAACGCTTCTTGAATTGGAGTGGGTTCTGCGCGCCGCCTATGAGCTCTCCGCGACGGCCATCATTAGGGCTTTGCGGCAGATCCTCGGCTTGCCCAACGTGCAGGCAGAAATGCCGGATCAACTGAAGAAGGCGATCGATTATTATGAAAAGGGACTCGATTTCGCCGACGCCCTGCATTTGGCATCGAGTCCGGAAGGTGTATCTTTTTATACCTTCGATACCGCCTTCATCAAGCGCGCTCGCTCACTTAAAGCCTCTGTGAAAGCTTTGTGATGAGGCCATTGGCGATGCCGTTTGTTTCAATCTTGCCTCATCCGCACAAAATCGCCAACCTGGTCAGATTCATGCACCTTCGTCGCCTGCCAGATCATCTACTACAAAATATAGTCTTGACACTATATAGCTTACAGGCTATTATCATTTGAAAAGGAAATAAAAATGACCTGGAAAGTCGTTACCGTTGAATACTTCGATGATTGGTTTCTTGGCTTGGATGCGGCGGAGCAAAAAGATGTATTGGCGGCCATATTGGTGCTTGAGCAATTTGGCCCTGCGTTAGGAAGGCCATACGTCGATAGCATCAAAGGCACGGGAAAGGTAAAAAATCTGAAGGAACTCCGTGTCCAACACAAAGGCAAACCTTTTCGGGTATTTTTCGCTTTCGATCCACTACGCCAGGCAGTAATGCTCTGTGGCGGAGACAAGACAGGGGATAAACACTTTTACGAAACTATGATTTCTATTGCAGAACGAGAATTTCTGGAATACCTGCAAGAAGAGGAGTGAGTGATGGCAAAGCAACTTTCAGAATTGATGAAAAAAGTAGACCCGACCGTAGTAAATGCAGCCCGTGCCCAGGCCGATCAGGAGATTTTCGAACTTCGTCTGGCACAATTACGACAAACTGCTGAGATGTCGCAACATGACATTGCGGCTGCATTGGGCATCTCCCAGCCATCTGTTGCAAATCTTGAAAAACGTGGTCACGAAGTTAAAATTTCTTCTTTGAAGCGGTATATCGAGGCGCTTGGTGGTAAGTTGTCTCTGGATGTTGAGCTGTCGGATGGCCGTCACATCGGCATCAATGTGTAGAACAAAATGGTAATAGCGGAGCAGAGTGCCATTTACCGTCCCGCATAAGGGACAGCGCCCGGGGGAATTCGGGGGACACCGCAAGGGCGCGGCCCCTGCCTGCCGATCGGGGCATAGCGGTCATCCCTGGCGTTGGTCAGTTCTACAATGATTCCTTCTGGCGTGAGATATTCTGGTTGATCGTCGCCCCCCGGCCTTTGGATCGGTTCCCAAAAAAGAAAAAGCCGTTTGAAAGCCGTCAATTCATCCAATCATTAAGACCTAACCCGGCCATATCTTGAAATCTGGTGATGAATCTCATGGGTAGAATATCCCTATCTATTTATATTTCATTGTCATTTACGATTTTCACTGCGGATTTTTTTGGAAGGCTTTCGAAAGCCGGTCTCTCAGGTGACCGGCTAACCAGGCCTTGATCCGATGGGAGATTGAAATTTGTAATATATTGAAATTAATGATATTTGGTAGTCCCACGGGGGCTTGAACCCCGGTTTCCGGCGTGAGAGGCCAGCGTCCTAACCACTAGACGATGGGACCATGCTTGGGGTTGTAGCGTTGTATCTCGGCCGGACAACTCCTTGTCCGGCCTGTGAACAATCCTCCAATAGCAACCCCAGAGGAACTTGTCTTCTAATGAATGATAGCGAAATTGTCAAGGCCAAAATCAACTGTCGACCTTGATCTGCTCGATCGCCCGCCGGATTTTCCGCATCACCCGTTCCTTCCCCAGGGTAACCATAACCTCGTCGATCCCGGGACTCACTGTCTTCCCCGTCAGGGCGACGCGGAGCGCCTGAGCGATCCATTTGAGCTTCGTCCCCCGCTCTTCGGCCAGGGTCCGAAGAAAGTTCTCCAACCCATCCTTCGTGTAATCAGCGATGTCGGGAATCCGCTCGACAACGACCTTCAGATGGCCGGCATACTCCGGTGTCAGGAATTTCGCCGCCGCCTCCGGCTCATAATCGACATCTTCCCGAAAGAAGAAAGACCCTGAATCGGCCATCTCTACGAGGGTTCTCGACCGCGTCCGGAGGTTCTCCACCGCTTGAGAGACATACCGGCGATCCGATACATCGAAGCCCTTCTTTACCCAGAAGGGGGTCGCCAGCTCCGACAGTTTTTCACCCGGACATGCCGTGATGTAATGCTGGTTCAACCAGAGAAGCTTCTCCGGATTGAAGACCGCCGGCGATTTTCCCACCGCCTCCAGCGAAAACGCGTCGACGAGCTCCTCCATCGTGAAGATCTCTTGGTCGCCATGCGACCAGCCGAGCCGAACCAGGTAGTTTACCAACGCCTCCGGCAGGTACCCCATCTCCTGATAGGCCATCACCGATGTCGCCCCGTGACGCTTGCTGAGCCTCGCTTTGTCGGAACCCAAAATCATCGGAACATGACCGAACAGCGGCACCTCACACCCCAATGCTTCGTAGATCAGCATCTGCTTCGGGGTATTGTTCACATGGTCGTCCCCCCGTATAACGTGGGTGATTCCCATCTGGGCGTCATCGACAACGACCGCGAAGTTGTAGGTTGGGTATCCGTCGGCCCTCTCAATGATCAGATCGTCCAACTCCTCGTTGCTGAAGGAGATCGCCCCCTTGATCAGGTCGCGCATAACGGTCACGCCCACATCAGGGCAACGGAACCGCACAACCGACTCCGGCGACCGGCTCAACCCCCTGTCCCGGCACGTCCCGTCATATTTTGGTTTCCGTCCCTCGGCGAGGGCCTTCTTCCGCTTGGCCTCCAGAACCTCGGGCGAGCAGGTGCAGTAGTAGGCCTTCCCCTCATCGATCAGCTTCTGCACCATCTCCCGGTGGATGTCCACCCGCTCCGCTTGGAAGTATGGTCCTTCGTCCCAGTTCAACCCGAGCCAGGTCATCGCATCCAGAATCGCCTGTGTCGATTCATCCGTCGAACGCGCCTGGTCGGTATCTTCGATCCTGAGGATGAGCGTGCCTCCACACCGCCGTGTATAGAGCCAGTTGAACAGGGCTGTCCGGGCACCACCGATATGGAGGAAGCCTGTCGGCGACGGGGCAAAACGTGTTCTCACCATGTCTTTCGTCATCTTTCATCACCTGATGGAAATTGTTTCCGCCGGAAATGATATCTTCCAGAAGCGGTCTGATCATTGCACGAAACGCTGCGCCATATAGGTCCACACGTGATCTTTTGTCAAGGCGGATTTGCTAGAGGTCCCTCCTCACAATCCCCAATCACCCTGAAATTATGCAGTTTATGATTTTTTTTCTTGACAACCAGGGAAAGCTGTGTTTTTATCGCCCATCAATTTACGGGGAAGTATACAAGGCGGGCAGAAGAGATGGCAACGAAAATAATATCCAACAATTGGTATTGGTTTTATTACTTTTACGCACCGGTCTGCCCGATGCTTAGGAGGACGTAAGGGAAACCCTACAACGTAGTTAAACTAAGCCATGGACAGACCTTAAAACGCTGCCCATGGCTTTTTTGTTTTTTGGCCGTGGCGGCAGCGCAAAAGCTCTCCACGGCCTTTTGATTCAAGCGAGGTGAAGAAATGATTATTCTGATGAAAAGAAATGCGACGGAAGAACAGATCAACCAGGTAACCGAATGGGTCGCGTCGGTGGGCTACCAGACCCACCTCTCCCGGGGCGTGGAGCGGACGATCATCGGCGCCATCGGGGACGACCGGGGCAGGATCCAACTGAAATCGGCGGCTTACCTTCCCGGCGTGGAAAAGGTCGTGCCAATTCTGAAACCCTACAAGCTTGCGGGACGGGAGTTCCAAACGAAGGATACGGTCATCCGGGTCGGCGAGGTTGAGATCGGCGGTCCCGGATTCACCGTTATCGCCGGCCCCTGTTCGGTCGAAAGCGAAGAGCAGATGCTGGAATGCGGCTACGTCGCCAAAAAGGCGGGGGCGAAGATCCTCCGCGGCGGCGCCTTCAAACCACGAACATCGCCCTACAGCTTCCAGGGGATGGAGGAGGAGGGGCTGAAGCTCCTCAAGATGGTCGGAGAAAAGACGGGGATGCCTGTCGTAACGGAGGTGATGAACACGACGGACGTGGATATGATCGAGGAGTACAGCGACATCCTTCAGATCGGCGCCCGCAACGTCCAGAATTTCGCCCTTCTGAAGAGGGTCGGCCAGTGCAAAAAGCCGGTCCTGCTCAAGCGGGGCCTGATGACAACGATCGAGGAACTTTTGATGTCGGCGGAATACATCCTCTCTTCGGGAAACCCCCAGGTCATCCTCTGCGAACGGGGGATTCGCACCTTCGAGACGGCGACCCGGAACACGCTTGACATCAGCGCCGTTCCCGTGCTCAAGGAGCTGACCCACCTGCCGGTCATCATCGATCCGAGCCATGCCGCCGGCCATGCGAAATACATCATCCCGCTAACCCGGGCGGCTGTGGCCGTGGGGGCGGACGGCGTTATCGTCGAGATCCATCCGGAACCGGAGAAGGCCGTCTGCGACGGTCCCCAGTCGCTCCGGCCGGAGCAGTTCTACCGGCTCATGGACGAAGTCAAGATTCTGGAAGCCGCGATGCGGGATGGAATCGGGGGACTCCGATGAATCAGATGAAGGCGAATGTCGGAAAGGCCGACCATTCTTACAAAATATACATCGGCGAGGAGATTCTGGACCACGTCGGAATGACCTTGGCGAAGGATGGCCGGGCGAAGCGGCATGTCATCGTCACAGACACCCGTATCGACGCCCTGCACGGGGAACGGGTGCAGGCCGCGCTCGAAAAGATGGATCTCCGGGTTGAGCGGATCACCGTGCCGCCCGGAGAAGAGGCCAAGGGGATAGAGACGGTGCTAACCGTCACCGAGCGCCTGACCGCACTCGGAGCAGAC
>Ga0247840_10005254_pt1 | contig 19655 bp, 17 predicted proteins | sample LaCruzMarch2015__FD_192404 | JGI IMG/M metagenome (GOLD analysis project Ga0247840, IMG submission 192404) | Freshwater microbial communities from meromictic Lake La Cruz, Castile-La Mancha, Spain - LaCruzMarch2015_17m | ecosystem: Environmental > Aquatic > Freshwater > Lake | place: Spain... | reverse complement strand
CGATGGTGCGGGAAATTGATTTATGAATATACTGCATGCTTTCACTGCATTTTTGAAGGTAATTATTATAGCTATCAATACGGAGAGGGTTTAGGGCTAGTTCATTCAATTCATCAATATGCAGGATATCCACAAATTGATGATGAATATTATCTAGTTTATTATAAAAAAGATACGGTATCCTGTGGGTTTCCAGATACTACAACTCTATCAATAAAAAATTATGAAAAGATAACTCCAAACATAAATATTTACCCCAATCCTGCAACTAGCAAACTAACAATAAACCTACAACAACTTACCAAACTGCAAAACACCACAGTTTCCATTTACGATATCCAAGGAAAATTACTTATACAACAAGGCATCACACAGCCACAAACAGAATTGAACATTGCAGCATTTGCCAAAGGCATATATATAGTAAAAGTAAACAATGATAATAATAGCATGCAAAGTAAATTTGTGAAGGAATAAATAATACTTTATACCATTTACTAATTAAAGTAATTAATAAAACACAATGAAATTAGTATTCGCAAGGTATGCAAATAGTAATTTAAATGTTTAAAAGTTTTATATCATTCCGTATTGGCATTCTAAAAAAAATACGTAGGTTTGTAAAAAAAAGCCGTTAGCTAAATAATAATCTATGCAAATAATTGAAGTTAAAAACAAACAGGATATTAAAGATTTTCATCTTGTTCCTAAAATTGTTTATAAAAACGATACAAATTGGGTATGCCAGTTAGAATCTGAAATTGAAAATATCTTTTCACCCGATACCAATGTATTTTTTAAAAATGGTGAAGCTACCCGATGGATTTTAAAAGATAACAAAGGGCAATTAATAGGAAGAGTAGCTGCATTTATTAATAAAAACAAAGCATTTAATTATGCCCAACCTACGGGTGGTATGGGTTTTTTTGAATGTATCAATAACAAAGAAGCTGCTTATATGCTTTTTGAGGTATGCCAAAAATGGTTAACAGCCAAAGGCATGGAAGCCATGGATGGTCCTATTAATTTTGGCGAAAACGACAATTATTGGGGTTTATTAGTCGAAGGTTTTACACACCCTGGCATAGGGATGCAATACAATCCGCCTTACTATCAGCAATTTTTTGAAGGGTACGGCTTTAAATTTTACTTTGAACAAGTTACCAATCACCTTGATCTTACCAATCCATTTCCAGAAAGGTTTTGGAAAATAGCTGATTGGATACGACAGAAACCTATCTATAAATTTGAACATATTAATTTAAAAGAAGCCGATCGTTTTATTGATGATTTTAAAACTGTGTATGATACCGCTTGGCAGTTCCACGAAAACTTTACGCCCATCAATAAAGATATGCTCAAACGCACCATGCTCAATGCAAAAGATGTTATTGATGAAAAGTTTATTTGGTTTGCCTATCAGGATGGACAACCCATCGCATTTTTAATTATGTTTCCTGATGTAAATCAAATACTCAAACATTTGGATGGAAAATTAAACCTTTGGAGCAAGCTTAAATTTATATATTATAAAAAGACACATACCATCACCCGTGCACGTATTACCATAATGGGCGTTGTGCCCAATGCTCAGAAATCGGGTATAGAATCGGGTATTTTCTGGCATCTGGATCAGGTTATGAAAACAAAACCATGGTTTACAGAATTAGAACTCTCATGGGTTGGCGACTTTAATCCCAAGATGAGAGCATTGCATGAATCTGTTGGAGCTAAATTTGCCAAAAAACATATAACTTACAGAAAATTATTCAAAGACGATCCAAATATTCAACGTTCAACTATTATACCGGTTGATACCAAAGAAAAATTTGTGAAAGGAGAATAAAAAAAAAAATACAGAGAAGCTGAAAACTGTAAATAGAGTAAGCAGAAATAAATAATCAGATTATTATGCAAATTCAATTTTTAGGAGCAGCACAAGAAGTTACAGGCAGCAAACACTTAATTACTACCGATAAAGGAATTAAAATACTGTTGGATTGCGGCATGAATCAAGGAAAAGGGCAGGAAACCGATTCGATGAATAGAGATTTAGGTTTCGAGCCAAATGAAATAGATTATTTAGTACTTTCACACGCACATATTGACCATTCAGGATTAATTCCTTATATTCATAACAAAGGATTCGATGGAACAATAATATGTACACCAGCAACCAGAGATTTATGTTCAATAATGCTTGCTGATTCAGGTAGAATACAAGAATACGATACTTATATTAATAATAAAAAAAGAGCTTCCCATAATTTACCTCCACTCCTACCAATATTTACATTAGAGGATGCACATGCATCTATGCAATATTTTGTGAGTGTACCTTTTCACAAAGAGTATTTTATTACAACTGATATTTCTGTTGTATTTACAGATACAGGTCATATATTAGGCAGTTCTGCTGTTAACCTAACAATAAAAGAAGGTGAAAAGTCAACAAGAATATGCTATACAGGTGATATCGGTCGTTATCGTAAGCGTATTTTAAAAGAACCGGAAGCATTTCCACAAGCTGATTATATTATCACAGAATCTACTTACGGTGACCGTTTGCACGAAAATCTGGAAGATGCAGAAAATAAGCTTTTAAAAGTTGTTATTGATACCTGTACCAAGAAAAAAGGTAAGCTCATTATACCTTCGTTCAGTATTGGCAGAACACAGGAAATTGTATATGCATTTGACAGATTAAAATCAAAAGGATTATTACCGGATGTAAATGTATATGTTGACAGTCCACTATCAACTGATGCTACTAATATCATGCGGATGCATCCCGAATGTTTTAACAATGAAATACTTGAATTTATGAAAACAGATGCAGACCCATTCGGGTTCAAGCATTTGCATTATATTCAAAGCGTTGATCAGTCAAAAGCACTCAATACCAATCACAAACCCTGTATTATTATTTCAGCATCAGGAATGATGGAAGCTGGAAGGGTAAAACACCATCTAGCCAATAATATCGAAAACCCCAAAACAACAATTTTAGTAGTTGGCTATTGTGCTCCGACTACTTTAGGTGCCAGAATCAGCAGAGGTGATAAAATGGTTTCAATTTTCGGACATCATTATGCAGTTAAAGCCGACATAGAACATTTAGAATCATATTCAGCACATGGTGACTATGAGGAAATGACAAGGTTTTTAAGTTGTCAGAATACCAAGAAAGTTAAAACCATTTTCTTAGTACATGGAGAGCTTAAAGTGCAAGAAAACTATAGCAATCATCTTCAAAAACATGGATTTAAGAAAATTGAAATACCAAAGTTGGGAGAAACTTTTAATTTATAAAAACAACTTTTAATATCGAAAATATTTGGATTTAAAATATTAGCTATTAACCATATAACTGCATCAAAAATATTCTTATTCGTTAAACAAAGTTATTTTACTAATTTTGCAGCATAAACAACAGTTCGTTCTATCGCTGTTTCACTCAGGTGAAAGAGAGGAAAGTCCGGGCAACACAGAGCACCATACTTCCTAACGGGAAGGTATTTTGAGCAATCAAGATAACAGCAAGTGCCACAGAAAATAACCGCCACGATTCGTTGGGGTAAGGGTGAAAATGTGAGGCAAGAGCTCACGTTCAGTATTGGCAACAGTACAGAAGGGTAAACCTTATGGGTTGAAAGACCAAATATACCGGTTGTTAAGGGCTGCTCGTCCGATGCCGGGGGGTAGGTCGTTAGAAACTATCGGTGACGATAGTCTTAGATAAATGATAGAATTCCTTTATTGGAAACAGAACCCGGCTTATAGAACTGTTGTTTTTTTACTTTTCTAATTCCATAATTTCCAACTCTTTAATATCTTTACCATCAATAGTAAAACGTACCAACGTTATTACTCTGTGAAATCCATATTTCCCAGCAGCACCCGGATTTATATGCAATAATTGATTTTTTTGATCGTACATTACTTTTAAAATATGCGAATGACCTGAAATGAACAAATTAGGTTTCTCAAGTTTAATTATATCATTTATTGGAAAAACATATTTCCCAGGATAACCACCAATATGAGTCATTAGTACTTTAACTTGCTCACAAAAAAATAATTGTTTTTCAGGATATATTTTTCTGAGTGAATGATCATCAATATTTCCATACACTGCTGTAAATGGTTTAAATTCACTAAGGTTTTCGGCAACAGAAAAATTTCCAATATCACCAGCATGCCAGATTTGATGACAATCTTTGAAAAAATCAAATATCTTGGGATGAACAAAAGTGTGTGTATCAGACAGCAATCCAATATTGGTCATAAAAACAGGGCTTATAAGATTTAAACAGACTTATATTGCATTTTTCTATAATTTTGCAACAAGATACAAAATTATCATTTATTACTTATAAAAACTCCACCTTGATTGAAAACTGATAAAAAATACTTTATATTTTTACTTGCTATTTTATCCATGCTTTTTTGGGGAATGTCGTTTGTTTGGACAAAAATTGTATTGGACGTTTATAATCCAATCACAACTATTTTTTTACGATTGATAATTTCATCAACAATACTATTCATTGTTCTTAAGCTTACAAAAAAATTAGAAAAGGTTCAAAGACAACATTATGGTTTATTTTTAATATCAGCATTTTTTGAGCCACTTTTGTACTTTTTAGGAGAAAATTTTGGATTAAGAGAAGTTTCGTCAACTATTGCATCAGTTATCATTGCTACTATTCCAGTAATTACACCAATTTTTGCTCATTTTTTATTAAAGGAAAAGATTTCAATTTTTAATATATTAGGAATCATAATTTCTTTTTTAGGAATTATAATAATGATTTTTGATAGAAACCTTAATTTTACAGCTTCACCTAAAGGCATTGCACTTCTTTTTGTAGCAGTCTTTTCAACAATAGGTTATGCTGTAACGATAAAAAAATTAGCTGCAATTTACACTTCTCCAACTATTATTACTTTTCAAAATATTATTGGCATTTTTTATTTTTTACCCTTATTTCTTATTTTCGATGTAAAAGTGTTTCTAACAATTACACCTTCGTTTAATGCCATCTCTGCATTGATACAATTGGCAATATTTGCTTCATCATTGGCATTTATCTGTTATATTCATGTTGTTAGCAAATTAGGTGTAAGTAGAGCCAATATATTTACCAATTTAATTCCGATTTTTACTGCTATTTTTTCCTATTTTTTGTTAGATGAAAAGTTTAATATTGCAAAAATAATTGGTATTGCTATTGTAATTGGTGGCGTTTTTCTTTCGCAAATTGACAAACTTATTGTAAGCTATAACAATGGTAAGCAATTGAAAAATAAGTTGGAAAAAGGAAAATAATTGGAAAAGATATTTTTTTCAAAAAAAACAGCTCTAAAATTAAATATTTTTATAATTTTGCAGTCCTTAAAATGGCGAGGTAGCTCAGATGGTTAGAGCGTCGGATTCATAACCCGGAGGTCACGAGTTCAACTCTCGTTCTCGCTACAAAATGTTCATCATTTAATTGTCCTGTGGTGTAATTGGCAACACGTCTGATTCTGGATCAGAAGAGTTTAGGTTCGAGACCTAACAGGACAACAAAGAAAATCAAGCATTTACAGATATTTTGTAAGTGCTTTTTTGTTTTTAGTTGCATACAATTTGCAAACAACTATAATCCTTTGAAAAAGTTAATAGAACAAATAAACTGATATAAAACAAATAAGCACTCCTTTAGAGTGCTTTATTTTTAATGTGCCCGGAACAGGGCTCGAACCTGCACATCCTTACGAATACTAGTCCCTGAAACTAGCGCGTCTACCAATTCCGCCATCCGGGCTAATAAGTAAAGGATTTTTTTAATAAATTTGAAGTGTGCCCAGAACAAGACTTGAACTTGCACGACCTTTCGGTCACTACCCCCTCAAAGTAGCGTGTCTGCCAATTTCACCACCTGGGCTAAACTTTGGGCAAAATTATAAAAAAAATCAACCTGATTGCAATTTTATATTTAAAATTCCAAAAGCATCTGTGTATGTTTATTTAAACATCTTAAAATAATCAGTTTAAAAAATTAGTATCATAATCCACTAGTATTACCTTAATATTTTGCTTATAGGAAAAATTTAATATTTTCTGTTTATCTTCTTCAGAAATAAGACCGTTAGTCCAAATATGACAATTATATCTTTTCAAATATTTCTCCATAAATGGCAACATATTATAATGAGCAGAGATTGCATTAAATTGATATTTGGATAAGGTAATTTCTAATTCATCTATTAATTTTTTTTCAGCAAAATAATCAATTAAATTTTCGGAAACATCAGGTATCCAATAGCTGGTAAAAATATCAGACAGTTTAAAAGAATTTAGTAAATCAGCTTTGTCACTTTCTACAATTAGCTTTTTTTGCAAATTATATTTATTGATAATATTTTTAATTTTTCCTACAGCTGAAGATATATTATAATTACTTAAATTTTTAAAATCTATCCAATAATAATATTGAGACCAATTAGTTATATTATCAAAATAAGATTCTAAACTATTTCCGGATGGAGCATCGTGGCCAGTTTGAAGTTCATTTACCCCTTCTACAAAGAAAACATCAAGTTCAATACCGTTAAATTCTTTTAAAGCCTCATTGGCTTCATTAGCTGTATTAACTCTATGTTTCCAAAATTTATTATTTGGAAAATCATAGATTGCTTCAGGGGTATCATACTTTTTAGTATTAAAAGTATTGTCCTTTTCACAACTACTTGCTAAAAAAACGATGAATATAAAAAATAATAATCTTAAAATAATTTTCATTTGTTTGTTTTTATATACCCAATTTGATAAAACTAAATGTTAGAAGGATATTAAGATAAATACTTGCATTTTATTTTTAATATTAATATGATAACAAAAAGTACATAAGGTTTAATTTATCAAATAAATCTAATCTTAAACACTTAATCCTTCAATCACATAAAATATTTATATTTTTGCATAAGTAAAACAGCAATATGGAACAGGCAATTAAAATGATGAATAATTTAGGGAAAGAGAAAATCCCCTTTCTATTTATTATTGATTATGAAATGAAACAGCCTCTAGTATTCAAAATAGAAGACGTTCCGGAAAATGTGATGTTTGATATCAATGGCATTAGCAATGTAAAATCAAACATAGTTAATGAAAACATTGCCGACTTTTACTTAAACAAAAAGCCTATTAAACTTTCGACCTACAAAAAAGCATTTAATAAAATAATTACACATTTAAAATACGGGAATTCCTATCTGGTAAACCTTACGCAGCCGACGCCTATTGAAACCAACTTATCTTTGCATGCTATCTTTCATCAAAGCAAAGCCAAATACAAACTATGTTATAAAGATGAATTTGTGGTTTTTTCGCCCGAAATATTTATACAAATCAATCAGCAAACAATTACTTCGTATCCTATGAAAGGCACTATAGATGCAAATATTCCAAATGCAGAACAAATCATTTTATCTGATGAAAAGGAAATTGCCGAACATTATACCATCGTTGACCTTATCCGTAATGATCTTAGTATGGTTGCAAAAAATGTAAAAGTTGAGAAATTCAGATACATCGATCACCTAAAAACAAGTGATAAGCATCTATTACAAATTAGTTCTAAAATTAGCGGAGAATTAGCCTCAGATTTCTATAAAAATATAGGCAGTTTAATTCTTAAACTACTTCCGGCAGGTTCAATATCAGGTGCACCCAAAAAGAAAACCTTAGAAATTATTAGCGATGAAGAGCAATATGAAAGAGGTTATTATACCGGCATTATGGGCTATTTTGATGGCGAAAACCTGGATAGTGGTGTTATGATACGTTTTATTGAAAAAACATCAAAAGGATTGATTTATAAAAGTGGTGGCGGAATCACAGCTAAAAGCAATGCTAAAAATGAATACCAGGAATTAATAGATAAAGTTTATGTACCGATTACTAGAAAGCATTAAGATAAGTCAGGGAGTATTGCAGAATATCAACTTTCATAACGAACGCTTCAACCGTTCGAGGTTAGAGTTATTTGGCATTAAAAAAACTTTGCAACTCGAAAATGAAATTCATTTACCCGAAAATATTGGTAAAAGCACTTTCAAATGCAGGGTTATTTATATGAAGAAAATTTTAAAGGTTGAAATAAGACCTTATCAAACTCGCAAAATAAAAACGTTGAGAATTGTTCATGATAACTCTATTCAATATGAATTCAAGTATGAAAATCGCGAAAAACTAAATAGATTATTTTTGCAAAAAGGGAATCAAGATGATATCATGATTATCAGTAATGGTTTGGTAACAGATACTTCTTTTTGCAACATTGTTTTCAGCGATGGTAATAAACTAATTACACCATCAACACCTTTATTAAAAGGTACAAAGCGTGAGAAATTAATTCGTGATGGTATTATTATTGAAGATGATATTAAACATACAAATATTCATCTTTTTAAAAAGATATTCCTAATAAATGCGATGATAGACCTTGAAGATAATTTCGAAATTTCGACCGATAAAATCTTTTAATTTCTAACTTTGCAAAACCAATAAAAAAAATAAATCATGAAGAAAATTATCAATACTCAAGATGCTCCAAAAGCTATAGGCCCTTACAGTCAGGCTATAGAAGCAAATGGCATGCTATTTATTTCGGGACAAATACCTATTGATCCTGCAATAGCAAAAGTAGTAGAAGGTGGCATAAAAGAGCAAACCGAACAAGTAATGAAAAACATAGAAGCTATCTTAAAAGAAGCAGGCTATACATTTGCTAACGTAGTAAAATCAACATGTTTGTTAAGTGATATGGAACATTTTGCAGCTATGAACGAAGTTTATGGTAAATATTATGCCGAAAATCCTCCTGCAAGAGCTGCTTTTGCAGTAAAAGGACTTCCATTGGGTGTAATGGTTGAAATAGAAACCATTGCTGTAAAGTAATACTATTTATACTTTATATTAAAAAACATTAGTATAAGAGAAGCCCTGTAGTTTTTAACACTACAGGGCTTCTTATTACTTATAATTCATTTAATTTGTCAATAATTTAGATTTATATGTTTTTTTGAATTAGATTTGCTATTTAAAACTGAAGGATATACAACAATGAATGCTGAAAAGAAAAGATTTTTAAATAGTATCGTTATTCCTGTTTCAATAATCATAATCATTTGGTTGGTAAAGTTTATAGAATATATGTTCAATACGCATTTCGATTTTCTGGGAATATATCCTTTAAAAATCGAAGGTTTACCAGGTATTTTATTTGCACCTTTTATTCATGCTGACATTAAGCATTTGTATGCTAATTCCATCCCTTTATTTATACTAAGTACGGCACTCTTTTATTTTTACAGAGAAATTGGTTTTAGAATTTTCATTTACATCTACCTAACTACAAATATATGGGTTTGGATAATTGCACGTCCTGCCTGGCACATTGGAGCAAGTGGTATAATTTATGGACTGGCAGCATTTATCTTTGTGAGTGGAATTATAAGAAAACATACCCGATTAATGGCACTTTCGATGTTTGTTTTATTTATTTATGGAGGTTTAATTTGGGGTATTTTCCCCAACAATATACAACAAGAAATATCGTGGGAATCGCATTTAATGGGACTTATTGCAGGTATAGTTTTTGCCATATATTTCAAAAACGAAGGTCCTCAGAAAATTGAATACCAATGGGAAGATGACGATGAAAATGATGATACTTATTATTTAGAAGAATTAGAAGAGGAAGAAAAGAAGATTTAAAAACTGCAATAATAAACACAATATAATGAAAATATTAGCTATCGAATCAGTTAGAGAAGCGGATGCTTTTACAATTAAAAACGAGCCTATTGAATCTATAGACTTAATGGAACGAGCAGCTAATGCCTGTTTACAATGGCTAAACAATCATTATGATGTTTTTACCGAACTTACTGTATTTTGCGGCATGGGAAATAATGGGGGCGATGGTTTGGCTATAGCCAGAATGTGGCAGGAAATAGGTTCTCCTGTTCAAGTAATTGTCATTCATCATTCCAATAATAGATCAAAAGATTTTGAAATCAATTTACAAAGACTATCTGAATTAAATATTCCTGTTTTTGAAGTTAATTCAGTAGAAGAAATCCCTGAGATTAAAAAAGACAACATTATTATTGATGCCATTTTGGGTTCGGGATTGAATAAACCAACTGAAGGCATTATTGCAGAGGTTATAAAACATATAGGTAAATTAGAAAATGAAATCATTGCGATTGATATTCCTTCCGGTTTGTTTTGTGATATCAGCAATTCACCCGAAGATATAATAATAAAAGCCAATATTACCTTAAGTTTCCAATTACCTAAGTTAGCTTTTATGTTTCCTCAAAACTATCAATATGTTGGAGAATGGAAGATTTTACCCATTAATTTATCTCCAAATTATATTAAGGAAGCTCAAACATATAATTATTTAATAGATGATACTATCATAAGTAAAATATATCAGCCTCGTAAAAAGATTGCCCACAAAGGAAGTTACGGTCATGCTTTATTGATATGCGGAAGTTTAGGTAAAATGGGAGCCGCTGTACTTTCTGCAAAATCATGTTTGCGAAGCGGTGTTGGCTTGCTTAGTTTACATTGTCCTAAAAATGGGCAGGCAATACTACAGACTGCAGTTCCCGAAGCTATGTGCGAAACAGATATTAACGACAATATATTTACTAGAATTCATGACATCGAAAAGTATGATGTTATAGGTATTGGATCGGGTATTGGAACTGATATTCAAACACAGCAAGGCTTTAAAGAATTATTGCTGAAATCTAAGAATCCAATGGTAATAGATGCTGATGCGATAAATATCTTGGGCGAAAACAAAGAATGGTTACAATTCATTCCTGAAAACAGTATATTAACTCCACATTTTAAGGAATTTGAACGTATTACTAAAAAAGCAAATAACGATTTTGAACGCAATCAACTTCAACGGGAATTATCAGTAAAACATCATATTTATATAGTTTTGAAAGGTGCTCATACTGCAATAAGCACACCCGAAGGCAATTGCTATTTCAATAATACAGGCAATCCGGGAATGGCAACAGCTGGTAGTGGCGATGTTTTAACAGGAATTATTACTGGTTTACTATCTCAAAAATACAAACCATTTGAAGCTGCAATATTAGGTGTTTACTTGCATGGATTGGCCGGAGATTTATATGCAGCAGCGTTTTCTGAAGAATCATTAATTGCAGGCGATTTGATTGAAAATACAGGTAATGCATTTAAAAATATTGCATCTGTCAAAAAACAATTATTGCTTTAGCTCGTTTTACAAATTCATAAAAATTAATTGCTTATTTTTGCAATTCAATCCAACGATTTATGGAAAATTTAATTCTCTACTTTTTTTTATTTATTACTGTAATTCTCAGCGGCTCTTCTCTTTTCCTTTTTAAAACAGAAAACCCTAAAGTGCTTAAATTACTATTGGCTTTTAGTGGCGCCTTTTTATTAGCAATTAGCTTCTTAAATTTAGTTCCTGAGATTTTTGAAAAAAAAACTGCAAATATCGGAGCATTCATTCTTATTGGCTTTGTACTACAACTTTTACTTGAACTGCTTACAAAAGGTATAGAGCACGGTCACGGACATGCACATGAATGTGAGGAAAAGCACGATCATAGCGACCATTTTCCTAAAGTGGCTCCTATCGGGTTAATGATAGGAATTTGTATTCATGCATTTTTAGAAGGAATGCCGATAGTTGAAAGCTTTAATCAGCAGGTTCAGCACTCTCTTACTGTAGGTATTATTATTCATAATATTCCTATTTCTATTGTATTGATGAGTATCTTTTTACAAAGAGGTATGACAAAAAGAAGAGCTATTGTTTATTTGGCCTTTTTCGCATTAATGACGCCTGCAGGTTCGATATTGAGTAATTTTATCAGTTCGGAAATGACAGGTAATCTGAGTAATTATTTTGATATGATATTGGGTGTTGTGGTAGGTATTTTCTTACATGTTTCTACATCAATATTATTTGAAACGAGTGAAAATCATCAATACAATATACAAAAATTTATTACGGTACTTTTAGGTATTGGTGTTGCTTTTTTAATTCCAATGCATTAGGGTTGGTTATTAGTTATTAGTTAATGGTTATTGAGTTATTTTAAGTACTCTTTAATTATTCTATAAAAAAAGAATAAACAGAAATGAAACTATCAATCATTATTGTTAATTACAACGTTGAATATTTTTTGGAGCAATGTTTGCATTCTGTTCAGATAGCGTGTAAAAACATTGATACCGAAATATTTGTAGTTGATAATAATTCTGTGGATGCTTCTGTTAAAATGCTGCACGATAAGTTTCCTTTCGTAAAATTAATTGAAAATAAAGATAACAGAGGTTTTTCAAAAGCAAATAATCAGGCTATTGTTCAGTCGAAAAGCGAATATGTTTTATTGCTGAATCCTGATACGGTTGTTGAAAGTGATACTTTTGAGAAAGTAATTCAATATATGGATCAAAATCCTGAAACAGGGGGATTGGGTGTTAAAATGATTGATGGTAAAGGTAATTTCTTAGCTGAATCAAAACGTGGATTGCCAACACCTGAAGTTGCTTTTTATAAAATATTCGGTCTGTCGAAACTATTTCCGCAATCAAAGAAGTTTGGGAAATATCATTTAAGTTATTTAGACAACAACCAAATTCATGAGGTGGAAATATTGGCTGGCGCTTTTATGATGATGCGCAAAAGCGTATTGGATGAAATAGGATTGTTGGATGAGGCTTTTTTTATGTATGGTGAAGACATTGACCTTTCGTATCGTATTATAAAAGCAGGATATAAAAACGTATATTTTCCCGATACACGCATTATTCATTATAAAGGCGAAAGCACCAAGAAAAGCAGTGTAAACTATGTGTTTGTTTTTTACAATGCCATGATTATTTTCGCTCAGAAACATTTTTCGCAAAAAAACGCTCGTTTGTTTTCTGTGCTCATCAATACTGCCATTTATCTCAGAGCTACTTTATCTATTGTCAAGCGTTTTTTCAGCAAACTATTGCTGCCTGTTTTAGACTTTCTGATACTATGGGGCGGTATTTATCTGCTAAAAAACTATTGGTCGCATTATTTTCTTTCTATTGATTATGAATACTACCCTATTGAATATATTTTATTGGTAGTTCCTGCCTATATTCTTATCTGGTTGTTGAGTTTTTTATTTGCCGGAGGTTACGAAAAGCCACACAAGCTGAGCAAAGTATTTCAAGGAATTGCCATTGGAACTATAATTATTCTGGTAATTTATGCTTTACTCAACGCATCTTTCAGGTTTTCCAGAGCTATGATATTATTGGGAGCGATATGGAGCATAGTTTCGATGATAATCATCAGACTATTTTTGCATTTAACTAAAATAAAAACTTTTCGCTTGGGCGAAAACATCAATAAAAGATTTATCATTGCAGGTGATGCCGAAGAAGCCGAAAGGGTTGCCGATTTATTAAGGAAAACCAATATCAATCCCGGATTTATTGGTTTAGTAAATACCAGCGACCAAAGCAATAATAAAAACTTTATAGGCAACTTATCGCAAATAAAGGATATTATCGAAATTTACAAAATTGATGAAGTCATCTTTTGTGCCAAAAGTTTATCGGCAGCTGCTATTATCAGCAAAATGTCGGAACTCAAAAACAAAGCCATCGATTACAAAATTGCGCCTCCCGAAAGTTTATTCCTCATTGGCAGCAATTCTATTAATACTTCGGGCGACTTATATATTATTGACATCAATGCCATCAACAAACCCAACAATCAACGAAATAAAAGATTATTGGATATCGCTTTTGCATTATTTTTATTGGCACTCTCCCCTATTTTGATATTTTTCCAAAAACAGCCCCTTGGATTTATTGCCAATATTTTCAGCGTTATGTTTGCACAAAAAACATGGGTTGGCTATTTTATTTCTGAGCCTGGCGATATTAAAAATCTTCCTGCTATCAAGAAAAGTGTGTTAACACCTTGCGATGTATTGCCCAACAAAACGCTTAGCAAAGATACTGTTGAAAAGCTCAACCTCCTCTATTCGCGCGACTACAAAACGATGAATGATGTGAGTATTGTATTAAAAAATATCCGGAATTTAGGAAGATAATCGTTTTCCACCAAGCTTTGCTGATTTATCATAAACCTGTTGGACACTATTAAAATAATTGTATTTTTGTGGATAAATATATATAAAGCTGCACTAAGCCAATGCAAAATGGCATGCTTTATACGGATTATACATATATATAGGTTAGTTAGCTGCTATAATAAAAATCGTGCCACTTTTTTACATTTTTCAAAATGAGTAAATTCAAATGTTTATTATTTATTATTTGTATTATAATATCATATTCTAGTTTTAGTCAAAAAACAAATGATTCTGAATCTTACTTACATGGGATAAATGGGAAAATCAAATCATATAAAGAAATTTCCAGGGAAAAACTCAGTTCAGATGACTCATTATATTATAACAATAATGAATTATATTATTTCGATGAAAAACGGAACATAATTCGTATAAGTTATTATTCATCAAATGACAGTTTAGTATATAAAACTATTTTTAAATATGATGATAAATATAATGAAATAGAAAACTCACATTATTTTGCGAATGACAGTCTGGATTTTAAAATTATTCAAAAATATGATAATAAGAGTAATTTAACTGAAAGAACTAAATATAATTCAGATGGAAGTTATAAATATAAATTCAAAAATAAATATGACGATATAGGAAATAATATTGAAGAATCTTATTTCCGTTCAAGTGATATTCTTGAATCTAAACATATAAATATTTATAATGAATATAAGGACATTGTACTAACTATTGATAATACTTTTGGAGATAGCATTATTTTTCAAATGTATGACTATAAATATGATAATAAGGGGAAAATAATTGAACAAATTGAATACCCAAATGGCAAAACTCCTTTTAAAAAATTCACTTTTGAATACGATAAAGAAGGAAAAACAATTAAAAGTACTGAGAATACTATACCCCTCAATGATCTGATTGAGAAGACTTATAAATATGATAATAAAAAGAACAAAATAGAAGAAACTCAATCTAATAATAGTAAACTAGATTTTATTCAAATTATAAAATATGATTCACTTAATAATATAGTTGAAAATACTTTTTATAAAACTATTGGGAAACTTGAATCTAAAAACATCTATAAATATGATAAAGAAAACAATATAGTTGAAGACGTTCATTATAATTCCCAGAATTTTCCAGATTCTAAAACTATTTTTTTATATATCTATGATTCATATGGAAATTGGATTAAAAAGACAGTATATTTAGATTCTATTCTAATGTTTATTGGAGAAAGAACTTATGAATATTATAAATAATACAACAGCAGTTACTGCACTTTGCTGCAATCGGGATTTTAACAACAAATAATAAACAAAAAAATAGCATTACTCGCCATAGATGATTGAGAACTACACTCCAAGTAAGGCTTTCTCTGAAAATATCGCTGGCATTTAACCATAATATTCTTTATTCTCATTTAATTGATTAATAATCAACTGTTGCTGTTTTTGTAGCTTCTACATCTTACATCATAATTAGTATTTTATTTTTGAGATTCCAATAATCATACCTACGTATTTTCGCACGGAAACATACTACTCCAAAATTGGACTAAGGCATTTCCGAACGGAAACATACTACTCCAATTTCAGACCAAGGCATTTCCACACGGAAACATACTACTCCAAATTTGGACTAAGGCATTTCCGCACGGAAACATACTACTCCAATTTTAGACCAAGGCATTTTCGCACGAAAACATACTACTCCAATTTTGGACTAAGGCATTTCCGAGCGGAAACATACTACTCCAATTTCAGACCAAGGCATTTCCACACGGAAACATACTACTCCAATTTTAGACTAAGGCATTTCCGAACGGAAACATACTACTCCAATTTTGGACTAAGGCATTTTCTTATCATCATGCCGTCGGGTACGAAGTTCCCGACGGCATGATAAAAGTAAGCAGTTAAATTAGGAAGAGCTTTTATTTTTTATCCAATCGGTTTAAGCCTTCAATGGCTTTTGGATAATTGGTACGTATTTGCATTGCCATTTTGTAATCGCTTTTGGCTTTGTCAGTTTCTTTCATCAGCTCATACGTATAACCCCTATTGTAATACGCTTCTGCATATTTTTTATCTACAGTTATGGCATCCGTAAAACTTTTTATTGCTTCGTTATACACATGTTTATATTCTAAATATACATAGCCTACATTAAAGTATGCCTGTTTGTATTTGGGATCAATGGCAATAATATTTTTATAAGCTTTAATAGCTGCATCGGGATTGCCGTTTTCCTGCTGAAACATACCCAAAGCATAATAAGCTTCAATACTTTTGGGTTTTAAATTTAAAGCACTGTTAAAATAATCAACAGCCAATTTGTTTTTTCTGTTCGAAAACATCAAACCCAATTGCATATAAGCATCATAATATTCGGGTTCTATTTCTATCGTCTTCAGGAAACTAGTAACAGCTTTTGACGAATCTCCTGTTTCTTTATAAGCAAAGCCTTTAATAAAAAAAGCTTTGGGAGTCAATGCCAGTATTGCAATGGCTTTGTCAGCATTTTTATGTGTTTCGTCATATTTTTTAAGAAACAAATTCAGTTCGGCAAGTTTCAAATAAGTTTCTACATTCTGTGGCGAAAGCGACAATGCTTTTGTTAAAGCATCCTGAGATTTATTTATCAAATTCATGGCTAAATAAATATCAGAAAGAGTTATGAAATAATCTACATTCTTTTCATCAATTTGTAAGGCTTTGCTAATATCGCCTAAAGCATCATTTACTTTATTTTCGGCTAAATACAATTTGGCTCTTGAGTTGTAAAGCGTTGCATTATTAACATCTTTACTTATTTTTTCAGTTAAAACCGTTATTTGATTTGAAGGCGTATTCGTTGTATTGTCTTTTGTATTATTTTTAGACTTACAATTAACAAATATTAAAGCAATTAAAATAAAAAAAAGCGTTTTTTTGAAGCTGAATGGTATCATTTGTATGTTTTTTTTTGAAAGTGCAAATTTCGTAAAAATAATAACACAAAGCAGATATACATTAGATTCTTACGAATTAAATATATATCTGCTTAATTTATTTTATAATCAATGTCAAAGTATTTGTATAAGATTAAGTTGATAAGTTACTATTCACTTATGCCAATACAATACTTTCTCTGATTTTAAGTTCGAGTTCTTCGGCTAATTCAGGATTATCGGTAAGCAATTGTTTAACGCCATCTCTACCTTGTCCTAATTTGGTATCACCATAGCTAAACCACGAACCGCTTTTTTTAATGATGTTATAATTTACGCCTAAATCAACTATTTCACCCATTTTAGAAAAACCTTCACCGTACATCAAATCAAATTCAGCCATACGGAAAGGGGGTGCTACTTTGTTCTTTACAACTTTTACTTTTACCCTATTGCCTATTACGTTTTCTGCATCTTTAATCTGACTCACTTTGCGGATATCTAATCTTACCGAAGCATAAAATTTCAGGGCATTTCCACCGGTTGTAGTTTCAGGATTACCAAACATAACGCCGATTTTTTCGCGTAATTGGTTGATAAAAATACAACAACAATTGGTTTTGCTGATAGTTCCTGTTAGTTTTCTTAATGCTTGCGACATTAATCTTGCCTGTAAACCCATTTTCGAATCGCCCATTTCACCTTCAATTTCACTTTTGGGTGTAAGTGCAGCCACAGAGTCAATTACAATAATATCAATGGCTCCCGAACGGATAAGGTTTTCAGTAATTTCAAGTGCTTGCTCTCCATTATCGGGTTGAGAAACAAATAAATTATCAATATCAACGCCTAATTTTTTGGCATAAGAACTATCGAAGGCATGTTCTGCATCAATAAAAGCAGCAATTCCACCTGCTTTTTGAGCTTCGGCTATGGCATGGATAGCCAACGTAGTTTTACCTGAAGATTCAGGTCCATATATTTCAATAACTCTACCTTTTGGCAAACCACCAATACCCAATGCAACATCAAGCCCAATAGAACCAGTTGATATAAATTCAAGAACTTCTACAGGATTATCGCCCAATTTCATTATTGAACCTTTACCATAGCTTTTTTCAATTTTATCAATGGTTAATTGCAGTGCTTTTAATTTTTCTTTTTTATCCTGATTATCTGAATTATCTTTGCTCATAATATATTTTTTTATGATAATTAATTATGTTGATTTAACTTTAATTCTTTTAATATTTGTATGGTGTGATTTTTTGTATCCACTTTTGTAAAAATTTTCAGAATAATACCTTTTTCATCAATTACAAAAGTTACCCTGTGAATACCAATATATGTTTTCCCCATAAATTTTTTCTCGCCCCAAACATCGTAATCTAAAATAATTTTTTTCTCAGTATCAGGTATCAATGGAAAAGGCAAGCCAAATTTTTCAGTAAAACTTTGATGCAAGGTTTCATCATCTGCACTTACTCCAATTATCTTAAATCCTTTATTTATCAAATCCTGATAATTATCGCGCAAATTGCAAGCTTCGGCCGAGCATCCCGGAGTATTATCTTTCGGATAAAAGTATAAAATTACCTTATTTCCTAAAAAATCGGTCAAATTTATTGTGTTGCCAAATTGATCTTTTGCTTTTATATCAGGAGCTTTATCGCCTTCTTTTAAATGTAACATTTTCTTATATTTTTTATACAAAAATAGATGAAAAAACAATGATTTTGAGAAAAAGTTTAATAAATAATGTGAATCTAAAGTTCATTTTTATAATAAATTGATTTTAAAATAACTGCATTTTCAAAACATTAAACCTTATTAATTTTTTCTTTCTCAAAAATATAATAGATTTGCAAATTAATTTACCTCATCCAATTTCAATAATTTATGAAAATACGTACACACATTTTCCTATTACTAATATTTTTTATTTGTAATAGCTTATCTGCACAAAAACAGCCTACTGTCAATGATTTCGCAACAAATTATGTTACTGTAAAACCTATAGGTGAAATACCAAACGATTTGTGTACTCAATTTATTCAAGCTTATAATAATGAAAAAGCTGAGTTAGAAAAGCAGAATTCAACTCAACGCGAACATTTGGACAGAACAAAAGATAAGTTTTTACAAGAAAGCAATTATTTTATCAATCAAATATTACTTAGCGGGAAAGTATTGTACAATACGCCTTTGAATACATATATTGATAAAATAGTAGATAAAATATTAATCAATGAACCCGAATTACGGAAGGAAATAAGAGTTTATGTACTTAAAACACCAACAGTAAATGCTTCAGCTACCGATAAAGGGATATTATTTGTAAACCTTGGCTTAATTGCTCAGGCTGGCAGCGAAGCACAATTGGCTTTTATTATATCACATGAATTAATCCATTACATTAAGGTGGGTTCTAAAAATCCATTTTTTTGATTACTTCATGCACAAATTTGAACCCATTTAAATCTGTGCTGAAAAAGTAAGACAAATTTACATATTATTTTTAGTATTTGTTGAAAAAACTTAA
>Ga0247840_10005252_pt1 | contig 19659 bp, 12 predicted proteins | sample LaCruzMarch2015__FD_192404 | JGI IMG/M metagenome (GOLD analysis project Ga0247840, IMG submission 192404) | Freshwater microbial communities from meromictic Lake La Cruz, Castile-La Mancha, Spain - LaCruzMarch2015_17m | ecosystem: Environmental > Aquatic > Freshwater > Lake | place: Spain... | reverse complement strand
CTCGTAGTGGCCCAGGTCCAGGTCGGTCTCGGCGCCGTCGTCGGTGACATAGACCTCGCCGTGCTGGAAGGGGCTCATGGTCCCCGGGTCCACGTTGATGTAGGGGTCGAGCTTGATCATGGTGACCCTGAGCCCGCGCGCCTCCAGCAGGGCCGCCAGCGAAGCCGACGCGATGCCCTTGCCGAGCGACGAGACCACCCCGCCGGTAATGAAGATAAACTTAGTCTTAGAGGGGGTCATGAGGGCATCACTGGGGTAGGACAGGTTCCTGGACTTAAGGCCGCTGGCCCGACACGCTACCAAATTCGCCGCGCCCCCTCAACGCGGCAACGCGCTGGTCGGCGATTTAAGGCCCCTGCCGGACCCGGCCGCACACCGGTTTGCCTGTCACAATCAGGGGTTCGCGCGTATAGTCGGGAAGGATCTCGCGACGGCGAGACTCAACGGCCGACGCAGGATCGCGGTGGATCGACGCTGGCTGCCCAACCTGAACGACAACCCACTGCGGAGCATCCATCCTAATGCAATCTTTTGCCAAGCTGATCAGCGTCGCCGCCATCGTCGGCACCGCCGCCTTTGCCGCCAACCCCGCGCAGGCCTGGGGCGGCCCCGGCTGGGGTAACGGCAATGGCAACGGCTGGGGTAACGGCAACGGTGTCGGTGACATGTGGAACGACATGCTGGGCGACGGTTCCGGCGATTTCAACATGAACATGAGCGGCCGCGGCAACGGCCGTGGTTACGGCAACGGTCGCGGCTATGGCGACGGGCGTGGTTATGGCGACGGGCGCGGCTACGGCTCCGGCGGCTACCCGGGCTACGGCTACGGTGGCTACCCCGGCTACGGCGCACCAGGATATGGTTACGGCGCACCGGGTTATGCGGCCCCGGGCGGCGGCTATCCGGGCTATGGCGCTGGAGCACCCGGCTACGGGGCCCCGGGCTACGGCGCTGGAGCACCCGGCTATGGAGCGCCTGGTTACGCGCCCCAGGCCAATGCCTACGGCGGCGGCAACCCGGGCTACGGCTACGGGGCCCCGACTGCCCCCTACGGTGCACCCCCGGCCCCGCCCGCCGCGCCGGTCGGCGAAGCCAGGTAAGACGGCCAAGGTCCTTAGGGACACCCCAGGCCGCGCCCTCCCGGGCGCGGCCCTTTTTTTGTCGTCGCGGCCCCCGGCGGTATCCATGACTTGATCCAGGTCGAGAGTAGACCCAATATAGAGTATTGAGAAACGCGGGGGGTGTCGTCTTGAGTCAAGCAACCATCATTTCCATCGAGACGATGCGCGTTGCGTGCAAGAGTTGTTCGCTCTCAACCCTCTGTCTGCCCATGGCGCTCTGCCCCGAGGACGTGGATCGACTCGAAGATATCGTCAAACATACCCGGCCGCTGCACCGCGGGGACCTGCTGTTTCGCAGCGGTGATCGCTTCCGCTCGCTCTACGTGGTCAAGACCGGCTCGCTCAAGAGCTTCGCACCCAGTCCGGACGGCGGCGAGCAGGTGCTGGGCTTTCACCTGCCGGGTGAGGTCATCGGACTCGACGCCATCGACCGACGTACCCACAGTTGCTACGCCAAGGTGCTCGAAACCTCCTCCATCTGCGAGATCCCCTTCCAGCGACTGGAGGAACTGACGGCAATCATCCCCGGCCTCCAGCATCAGTTGTACCGACTGCTCAGCAAGGAGATCGGCCACGACACCGACATGCTGCTGCTCGGCAGAAAGAGCGCGGAGGAACGCCTGGCGGCCTTCCTGCTCAACATGTCCAAGCGACTGCAACGACGCGGGCTGTCGCCGACCGATTTTCATCTGAGCATGTCGCGCCACGAGATCGGCAGCTATCTGGGGCTCGCGGTCGAAACCGTGAGCCGCATCTTTACCCGTTTCCAGGACGACCGACTCCTGGGGGTGGAGCGCAAGCATATCGAACTCTTCGATCTGGACGCGCTGGAGGCCTTGGTGGAGGGTATGGGCACGATGCGGCAGCAGCAGAGGACCTGAGGCTGTGGCTAGTGGGCATCATTCGGCCGAACCAACTATCAGGCAAAGCGGATAACGATGACCGGTGAAAGCTGGGGGCGGCCAGGTCGGCTCAACCCGCCGGTTCCACCCGCAGCCACAGACAACCCTCAGGACTCGCCTTGTCGATGGCACCCAGGCGTGCACCGTGGGCGGCCTGGGCCTGGGCATCGGCCGCCACCACCCGCAGCCGCGGTCGCAGCGGGTCCAAACGCCCGCGCTGCGTCACGGCCTTGCGGCTCCCGGGCTCGAACTGCGGCTCCCCGCCCAAGTGCATGACCACCTGCCCGCCGGTCATGGCCAGATAGACGTCGGCCAGGATCTCGGCGTCGAGCAGCGCGCCATGCAGATCCCGGTGAGAGTTGTCCACACTGTAGCGCTTGCACAGCGCGTCCAGGCTGTTGCGCTGGCCGGGGTGCAGGCGGCGCGCCAGCGCCAGGGTGTCGGTGACGGCGCACAGGGCGTTGATCCGCGCCCCGTCGTCGCGCCAGCGCTTGAGTTCGCTATCGATAAAGCCGCAGTCGAAGGCGGCGTTATGGATGATCAGCTCGGCCCCCGTCACATACTCCAGGAAGGCCTCGGCAATCTCCGCAAAGCGGGGCTTGTCGCGCAGCGACTCGTTGGTGATCCCGTGGACCTCCGCCGCCGCCGCGTCGATCTCCCGATCCGGTTGCAGATATTGGTGGAAATTGTTGCGGGTCAGCCGGCGATCGATCAGCTCGATACACCCGATCTCGATCAGGCGATGGCCTTCCCGGGGGTCCAACCCAGTGGTCTCGGTATCCAGGACGATCTGACGCATAGTTCAGCCTTAAGACTTAAAGAATGATTGTCCATGATCGAAAGCAAATGCAGCGTTCGAGTCGCCTGATAGCAAATGGACAGGATTGACAGGATTTCGCAGGATTTACAGGATTCCGGATGGGCTGAATCATCCAATTATCATCCTGTTAATCCTGAAAAATCCTGTTAATCCTGTCCAATTCCCAGCAGCCATGCACAGCCGTCCGGTCTTGAGCAGTCGGGCGGTCACAGCTGGTCCGGCACCTCTCAGCGCGGGATGCCCTGGTTGGCCAGGCGGTCGGCGCGCTCGTTCTCGGCGTGGCCGGCGTGGCCCTTGACCCAGCGCCAACTGACCTGGTGGGGGGTCAGGGCGCCGTCGAGCCGCTCCCAGAGGTCACGGTTCTTGACCGGCTGGCGCCCGGCGGTGAGCCAGCCGTTGCGTTTCCAGTTGCTCATCCACTCGGTCACCCCGCGTTTGACATACTGGGAGTCGGTGGTGACCTCGATGCAGGTCGGTCGCTTGAGCGACTCCAGCGCGGCGATCACGGCCATGAGTTCCATGCGGTTGTTGGTGGTCGCACGCTCGCCCCCGCACAGTTCCTTCTCGGTTGCACCGTAGCGCAGCAGGACACCCCAGCCCCCGGGCCCGGGGTTACCCTTGCAGGCGCCGTCGGTAAAGGCCAGGACCGGCTCAGACATCGTAATCTCCGCGGGCACAAGGGTCGCCCCCGCCGGCCCCCGCCAGACCCTGGCGGGTGCTCGGCTCGATCGCCCCGCCGGCCAGCAGCGCATGGCGGGCGCTCCACGAGGGCCGCAATGGGGTCAAGGTGGAGACACGCTTCACGGCCTTGATCACGTAGACACCACCCAGGGCTGGCCACAACCCGCGCCCGAGGGTATCGAGCACCGCCAGGCGGCGCCCTTGGGCGCCGCGCATGGGCGGTCTGAACATGAGTTGTTTGCGCACTTCCACATCGAACCCCAAAAGTGACAACCAGTCTTCGACCCGGTACGTGGTAAGAAAGCGCCCGCACCAGGGCACGCGCCGACGCGACCGGTACAGCAACCGCAGCAGGCCCCAACTGCTGAGCGCATTGAACCCCAGGATGATCACACGGCCCTCGGCGATCAGCACTCGCTCCACCTCGCGCAACACCAGCCGCGGGTCCGACGCGAAGTCCAGGGTGTGGGGCAGGAGTATCGCATCGACGGCGTCGGCAGCCAGCGGCAGCGCCTGCGGATTCGCCACGACTTCCAGACCGTAGGGTCCGTTCGGCAACTGAGCGGGCACCAGCACCCGATGGCGGATGCGGCTCGCCGCCAAGACCTCAGGGAAGCAGGCGCCGACGCCGATCTGCACCAGGTAGTAGCCAAAGGTATCGTGGAGCAGTTCCATCATGCAGTCCCCCTCCCTGGCCGCCACCTCCCGACCAAGGGGCGTGCGGTACCAGTGCTCGAGACTTGCGAAGGAAGAGCCTGGGCCTCTGCAACCGGTCATTCAATTGCCTCTATGCGGGCACGGTGAAAACGTGAAAGTGCCGGAAGTGCGCGAACCCGGCCCGCGCCGGCGCGCCCCCCAACGTCAGGCGCAAGACCGCGGCGCACCGGCGCTCGAACGTCCCCGAAGGCCGTCCATGGTAGCCGGTAACGGGCGCCCTGTCCCCGTGCCCCCGGCGGTCATGCCCGGGCCTTGGGTCTGGTAATGACCGTCAGGTTTGCGTATCATACCCGGACAACTCGTGAGAAGCGATTTAAACCAAGCACTTACGCTTGGCTCCGGGGGTTCGATGAGATCTTTCACACGCATGGTGCGCCGCCCAGGCACACCTTTTTCCATTTTTCTTGCCGCGCTAGCCGTCTCCGGCTGCGCCACCAAAGAGGCCCGCTACACCGCCGGTGAGGACGCCTACGGCAGTCTGGTTTCCGCCCGCGAATATGGTTACGTCCGCCCCGCCGGGGAGGCGGTGCGCGGCACCCGCCCGGGGCGCAGCCCCCAGGGGTCAGGCTCCGATCTGTGGACGCGCGTGCGCGCCGACATGAAGCTCAATCTCCACGCCAACGGGCGCATCGATGAGAAGGTCAGCGCCTTCCGCCGCGACCCGCAGTTCCTGTCGAAGCTCTCGGAACGGGCCAAACCCTATCTCCATGTAGTGATCGGCGAGATACAGCGTCGTGGGCTGCCGGCCGAACTGGCCCTGCTCCCCCACATCGAGAGCCGCTACAACCCAGCGGCCACCTCCCCGGTGGCGGCCGCCGGCATGTGGCAGTTCATGCCTTACACCGGCCGCGAGATGGGACTGCGCCAGGACGCCTGGCAGGATGAACGGCGCGACGTCATGGCCTCCACCCGTGCGGCCATGGACTATCTGCAACAACTCCAGCGGCGCCTGGGCGGCGACTGGGAACTGGCCATGGCGGCCTACAACTGCGGCCCGGGCCGGGTCGAGTCCGCCCAGGCCGCCAACCGCGCGCGTGGCCTGCCCACCGACTTCTGGTCCCTGAACCTGCCCAACGAGACCAAGAACTACGTACCCCAGATTCTGGCGGCCGCCCGCATGGTGGCAGAGCCGGCGCAAAACGGGGTGCACCTGCCGCCGGTGCCGAGCGCGCCCCAATTGGAGGTGGTGCGCACGGACCGGCCCGTGGACCTGGCGCGCGTCGCCGCCGCCAGCGGTATCGGGCTCGCACAGTTGCAGACGCTCAATGCCGGGCTCAAGCGCGGCCAGACCTCCCCGCAGGGTCCGGGGCAATTGGTGGTCCCGGCCGGAACCGGCTCGCGCGTCACCGCCGCGCTGCCTCAGTCCCGGGTCATGGCGGCCGCGCCGCTCGCCGTCGCCAACCCCAAGGCGGTCGCCCAGGCGCTTACCCAACGGGCCGCACCCGCACCGACGGCCAAGTCCGCGACCACCGTCTACGTCGTCAAGGGCGGTGACACCCTGGCCTCCATCGCCCGCGCCCGGAAGGTGGACCTGACCGAACTCGCCGAAGCGAACGCTATGCAGCCGCGCGAGCCCTTGCTACCGGGGCAGAGCCTGCGCATCCCAGGCCGGGACAGCACCGACCCGGGCGCCGGCATGACGGCCGCCAACCTGGTCAACCACCGGGTGCGCAAGGGCGATTCGCTGGACGGCATCGCCCGCCGCTATGACGTTAGCGTCGGCGACCTGATGCGTTGGAACCCGGTCGCGGCCAACGACCTGCGCCACGGCGGGGTGATTCGGATCTATCGGCATGGCCCGGAGTTCGCGTCCTTGTAATGGACGATCAGACGGGGCGGTCGACTCCCCAACGGGGGGCCGGCCGCTCCGGGAGCGCGGGCGCAACACCCGCGCTTGCAACCCGGGACCGACCAGGTTGCCACACCCGCGGTCGCGGTAGGGAACAGCTACCGGACGTTCTCACGGACCGGGCGTCGTTGTCGTAATCGTGGTCGGATTATTCGATTACGACAACGACAGCGTACCCGGGATCTCGGTCAGCACATCAGTTCTTATCGCACCCTGGCGGTAGCGCCAGCCATGCCAGGTGGGTAAACTAGGGAGTATCTTAACTTCCCATCGCAACCAGTTGGTCAACATGCGTAATTTCTACCGTTCACTGCTCTTGCTTGGCGCCCTTGTCAGCCCACTCGCCGCCCACGCCTTCTCCCTACCCTGGCTGAGCAAGCCCGCCCCGCGCCCGCCCACGCCCGCCGCCGCACCGGCCGCGTCTGAACGCATCGACGCACTGACGCTCGCCGACCGGATCCTCGTCAAGAAATCGGCGCGGCGCCTCTATCTGATGCGGGGCAACACCGCCTTGCGTACCTACAAGATCGCACTGGGTTACCAGCCGACGGGCCACAAGCGCTATCAGGGAGACGGGCGTACCCCTGAGGGTCACTATTTCGTCGATCAGCGCCGCGACCGGAGCAAGTACCGCAAGGCCCTGCGCATCTCCTATCCAAGCCCGACCGATCGCCTGCGGGCACGGGTGCAAGGCAACGACCCGGGCGGCCTGATCATGATCCACGGCACCCCCACGGCGGGCAGTGAGAAGCGCTCCGGCGATTGGACCTTCGGGTGCATCGCCGTCACCAATATGGAAATCGACGAGATCTGGTCACTCACCACCCAGGGTACCCCGGTGGAGATCCTGCCGTGACGGCTGGCACGCATCGGCACGCATCGATAATCCCGGAAAGCGCAGTTGTCCACAGATGAACACAGATTAACACAGATAATCAATCGACTTACGCTTGACCGGGGACTGACCCTGCCGGTGACTGGAACAATAGCGACAAGCGCATGACAATCCGAAGAAGATCTGCATGACGAGAGGGCACCCTCATCCAGCCCCCGCTGGCCCAACCGGTCTTCGACTGGGATTGCGCAACGGCCATTCGAGCAGCCGCGGGCAACGCTCCGACAACGCCTCGGTCGACTGACCATCAAGGTTAGACACTGTGTACGATTACGTCGCGCTCGAGATCAGCCTGACCCACTTCAGCGAGGATCATTACCACGCCGAACTGCGCTATAGCCAACCCGATGCCAACACCGACCGCGCGCCTGCCGGCGGCATGATCCGGCTCTCCCCCGGTGACTTCGAAGCACATGCGCAGGACGAGACCGCCTATGGTCAGGCGCTCAGCGACGCCCTGTTTGGTGTCGAGGCGCTGAGCGAGGAGTTGAAGGCGGCCCTGGCCGCCGCCCAGACCCTCGACCGCTGGTTGCGCGTCCGCCTGTTCGTGCAGACTGACGCACTCGAGCTGCACCGGCTGCGCTGGGAAACCCTGCGGGACCCCGCCGCGAGGGGCCGATGGTTGCTGTTGAACGAACGGGTGCTCTTCTCCCGGATGGTTGGCGGTACCGGGCTCGACGATGTGCGCCTACGCCCCAAGGCCGACCTGCGCGCCTTGGTCGTCGTGGCCAACCCGGCGGCCCTCGCCGACCCGCAGCGGCCCTGGGAGGTGGACGACGCCGCGGCGCGGCGGCGCCTGGCACCGATTGCGGTCGCCGCGGAACTTGAGCGCGCGCACCAAGGCCTGCGCGACATCCCGATCGACGTGCTGGTGAGCGACCCGGACGCGCCGGTGCGGGTGACGCCGGCGGCGATCGATGCCAAGCTGCGCGCACGGCCCTACGACATTCTCTACCTGGTCTGTCACGGTGCACTCTGGCGCGATGAGATCGGTGTCTTGCAGCCGCGGCTCTACCTCGAGCAGGATGACGGCCGGGTCCAGGTCGCTGCGGGGGCCGATCTGGTCGAGCGCCTGCGCAGCCTGAATGACCGCCCGCGGCTCGTGGTGCTGGCCTCCTGTCAAAGTGCCGGCAACGGCGCGGACGCCGCACTCGGTGACCGGGGCGCCCTGGCCGCCCTGGGCCCCCAATTGGCAGCGGTCGGCATCCCGGCCGTGCTGGCCATGCAGGGCAACGTGCGGATGAGCACGATCGCGGCCTTCATGCCCACCTTCTTCGACCAACTGGCGAAGCACGGCGAGGTCGACCGGGCGGCAGCCGCGGCGCGCTCGGTGGTTCGGGCGCAGCCCGATCGCTGGATGCCGGTACTCTACTCGCGTCTGCGGCACGGGCGGATCTGGTACGTGCCCGGCTTTACCGGCGCCGAGGCCTTCAAATGTTGGCCCAATGCGATCAGCAGTATCACCGAAGGCAAATGCACCCCGGTGCTGGGTTTCGGCCTCCTCGCACCCCTGCTCGGCTCACAGCAAATGATCGCCCGCAACTGGGCGGCGGCGGCCGGCTTCCCCATGCAGCCCGAGCGTGCCGCGGAGTTGCCGTCTGTGGCCCAGTATCTGGCGATCAGCCAGTCCACCGGCGCCGCGTTCGCAACGCTCACCAAGTATCTACGCAAGCAAGTGTTTGCGCGCTATCAGGCAGACCTGGCCGGCGTCGGCATCAGCAGCGACGCGACGCCGCTGGGCCAGATGATTGGAGCGCTGGGCGCCCTGCGGCGCCGGGCCGACCCCGACGAGCCCCACGCAGTACTGGCACGGCTGCGCCTGCCGATCTATGTCACCGCCAACCCCGACAGTCAGCTTGCTGATGCCCTGGCGGAACAAGGTCGGCCGGCGGTGGTCGAGTTCTGCCGCTGGATGAATGAGTTGCAGAAATCCAATCTGCCGGCGTCGATCTACGAGACCGAGAAGTCCTATCGGCCCTCACCCGAGCGCCCCCTGGTCTACCACCTCTTCGGCCGGCTGGAATATCCCGAGTCGCTGGTGCTCACCGAGGACGACTATTTCGATTATCTGATGTGGGTGAACCGCAACGATGCGATCCCGACCGCAGTGACCGCCGCCTGGAGTTCCAACGCGCTGCTCTTCCTGGGCCTGACGATGGATGACTGGGGCTTCCGGGTGCTCTTGCGCAGCGTCTTGAACGACGAGCGCCGTCGGTTCCCGCGGCGCTTCAAGTCGGTGGCGGTCCAGATCAGCCCCAATGACGGGTATCGCGACCCGGATCTGGCCCGGCTCTATCTGGAGCAGTATTTCGGCGGCGCGGCGATCGAGACCTTCTGGGGCGACGTGGGCGACTTCGCCGTTGAGCTGAGCCGGCACTGGCAACAGGAAACCGAGGGCTGAGGCAATGACGGGCACCACCAACCCCTATGTCGGGCCGCGGCCATTCGAACGCGATGAACCCCTCTACGGGCGCGACTGGGAGACCGCGGAACTACGTGACCTGTTGCTGACGCACCGGATCGTGCTGCTGCACTCGCCCTCGGGGGCCGGCAAGACCTCGCTCCTGTGCGCACGGCTGATCCCGGCACTCGAGCAGGAGGGTCTGGCGGTCTCGCCGCCGTTGCGCATCAACGCCCCCGCACCCGCAGCCTACCCGACACTCAACCGTTACCTATTCAGTGCGCTCGCCACGCTCGCACCCGAACTGCCGAGCGAGCAACTGGCCGCGCGGCGGCTCGGTCCGACCTTGGACGATTATTTCAACACACAGGCCCACGTCGGCCGGGACGACCTGGGCCGGGTCTTGGTGTTCGATCAGTTCGAGGAGATCCTCACCGCCGATCCGACCGACCCCGAGGCCAAACAGGCCTTCTTCAATGAACTGGGTGTGCTGTTGCGCGACCGCCGCTGGCTGGCCCTGTTGGTGATGCGCGAAGACTATGTCGGCGCGCTCGAACCCTTCGCCCGGCCCCTGCCCGGACAGCTCGCCGCGCGCTTGCGCCTCGACCTGCTGACCGAGCGCACCGCCCGGCTCGCCATCCAGCGCCCCGCCGCCGATGCCGGTGTCGGCTTTGATGACGATGCGGCCAGCCAATTGATCGAGGACCTGCAGCAGGTGCGGGTGCAGCAGCCCGATGGCTCCTGGCGGCTGCAGGTCGGACCCTATGTCGAGCCCATGCAGCTCCAACTGGTCTGTCGCCGACTGTGGGACCGGGAGCGCCCCGACCCGCTGCGGATCACCCGCGACGACGTCCGCGGCCTGGGCAATATCGACGACACCCTGGCCGACTATTACGCGGGCGAGGTGGCCCGCATCGCAACGCTTCAGGGCCTCGTCGAACGCCGGCTGCGCGACTGGATCGAGCGCGAACTCATCACCATTGCGGGCCTGCGCGGCCAGGTACTCAAGGACCCAACGGTCACGGCTGGCCTGGCCAATACGGCGATCGACGCGCTGGTCCATGCGCACCTGGTGCGCCCCGAGCGGCGGCGCGGCGCCGATTGGTTCGAGCTGGCGCACGACCGCCTGATCGAGCCGGTGCGCGGCAACAACCGGGCCTGGCGGGAGCACAACCTGAGCCCGCTGGAGCGCCGGATGATCGCCTGGGCCAGCGGCGGCCGCCCCGACTCACTGTTGTTGGGCGGACGCGAATTGATCGAGGCGGAGCGCTGGATCGACGCGCACGCGGCCGACGTGAACGACGACGAACGCAACTTCGTCGCGGCCTGCCGGGACGCGGACACCGGGCGCACAAGGCGTGGCGCACAAGGGACCAACCTGGAGGAGTTGGGCTGGGGCCTGATCTTCGCCCACGCGGCCGGACCAAACCCGCCGGAGCGCACGGCCCTGCGCGAATTGACCGAGCACCGCCGCGCCCAGGCCGGTGCGCTGTATCCGGCCTATTTCCGTGAGTTCGTGGACGCGGACGGCTACCGTGACGGCGAAACCGCGCGGCAGTTCCTGACCCGCCACGGTGCCGGCTCGCTGCGCGCCAGCCCGGACAAGATGCCCTACTACCTGCTGATCGTCGGCGACCCCGAGGCTATCCCCTTCGACTTTCAGTACGGACTCGACGTCCAGTATGCGGTGGGCCGCATTCACTTCGCGGGCCTTGACGCCTATGCCTCCTACGCCCGCAGTGTCGTACTGGCCGAAAGCGGACAGTTCGCGCTACCGCAACAGGCCGTCTTGTTCGCCCCGACCCACGAGCACGCTCAAGGCATGGACTTGGCCAGCCGCGATCTCATAGCGCCCACGCTGAGCGGGCTCGAGCGGGGACAACCCGACTGGTCGATTCTTCCCGTGCTTGGCCCGCAGGCGACGCGCGAACGGCTGCTGGACCTGCTCGGCGGCCCGCAGACGCCGACGCTGCTCTTCACGGCATCCTATGGTCTCACGTACCCCGCGGACAGCGAGCAACTGGAAGCCGGATTGGGCGCCCTGGTCTGTGCCGACTGGCCGGGTGCGATGGCCAAGTTTGAGCCGACGCAGCACTGCCTGGCTGCCGCCGACGTGCCCGACGAGGCGCGCCTGGCGGGCCTGATGGTCTTCAGCTTTGGCGACTGCATCGCGGGCACGCCCCGGCACGATGAAATGCGCGGTGCAATCGGCGAAGCCCCCCAGGAGATCGCTCCGCGTGCCCTGTTGGCGCGCCTACCCCAGCGGCTGCTCGGCCACCCAGGCGGCGGTGCCCTGGCGGTGGTGGGTCATGTCGGGGGGGCTTGGGCCTACTCGTTCCAGGAACAAACAGGCATCAGCGCCGCCTCAGTCTTCGAGTACACCCTAAGCCGACTGATGAGCGGGCATACGATCGGCTCGGCCATGGACCTGTTCAACCAGCGTTACACCGCGCTCTCGACCCAGCTTGGAGAGGAGTTGCGTCAGGTGTACTTCCTGGGCAAGGAGCAGGGTCGGCGTGCCCTTGAAACGTTAAGGACACAAGTCATCGACGCGCGCAACTATATCGTGATCGGCGACCCGGCCGCGCGCCTGCCGCTCGGCCGGGGCCCGGTCAGCCTTGCGCGGCCGACGATCGCCCCGGTGAGTCTGCCCGAGGTCCTGGCGGCGGCAGCGGGCGGTGAGGGCCGGGAATCGATGCCGGCCGCCCTCGATCACCCGGGTCTGAGATCCGAGCCGCAGGCCCAGGTACTGTCGAGAGTCGGCAACCCGGATGGCCTCTCGGCATCGCCCCCGCCGATCGGCGCCGGTACACTGGAGCCGACACCCATGGTGATCGTGAATGGGGTCGACGGCGCGAGCGGGGCCTACCTGCTGCCGCCGTTGACCCGTGACCAGTTGGTGGCCGCGATCATCGGCCGGGCGGATGTTCAGAACGAAATCGGCGCCTTGCGCCTGGCCCATACCCGGGACGCCGCGGCGAGTATTTTGTTTTAGGAATGAGGTGCCGCCATGTCCGTGCTTAGTGACATTGACCCGCAGGACCTCGCGCAGGCCGGTTGGGCGCTGGTCCTCCCCGTGGGGGGCAGCGGCGAGCGGCGCGCGGCCTTGGGCCCCCTGCTCGAATGGCGGCGCACCCAGGCCGGCGAGCGCTACCGCGAGCTGGAGTACCGGCCGGGCGAGCGGGCGACGGATTTTCTGGCCCGTTACGGCGTAGGCCTCGACACGGTCGATCCGGCACGGCTGCCTTACTACCTGCTGCTGGTCGGCGGACCGGAGGAGATCCCGCTTAGGGTACAGCAGCTATTGGCTATCCAATTCGCGGTGGGGCGGGTCGGCTTCACCACACCGCAGGAGTACCGCCGTTACGCCGAGGGCGTTTTGCAGACCGAGCAATCCGCCAGTCGCCCGGCCCCTGGATTGACCGTCTTTGCCCCCACCAGCCCCGACGACCAGCCATCGCGACTCCTGGCCGAGGGCCTGACCGGGCCGCTCGTCACCGCCCTGACGCAGGCCGGCACGTCCGTCACGACGATCCTGGGCGCGGCGGCGCACAAGGAGCGCCTGCGCTCGCTCCTGAACGACGCCGGGGCCCCGGCGCTGCTCTTCTGCGCCGGTCATGGCGTCGGCTTTCCCGCTGGTGACCCGCGCCAGCCGCGCCAGCAGGGTGACCTGCTCTGTGCCGATTGGCCTGGCCCGGGCCAACCGGGTCCCTTGGCCCCCGGCGTCTGCTTCGGCGCCGACGACGTCGGCGCTGCCGCCGCCTTGGCTGGCCGCATCGTCCTGCTCTACGCCTCCTACAGCGCCGCCACCCCAGCGGATGACCAGTTTACGTCGCTGTTGTTGCGCGAGAAAACGGCGAGCGCTCAGCGCCCCATTGTCGCCAGCCTGGCACAGCGGCTGTTGAGTTGCCCCGGCGGCGCCTTGGCCGTGGTCGGGATGGCCGAGCGGGCCTGGTTCGGCGCCGTGGCGGGCGACCGCTTGGCGCGGGAACAGGTCGAGGTCTACACCGCCCTGGTGCGGAGACTTCTGAATGGTCGGCGGATCGGGGCCGCCATGGAAGTAGTGGTCCAACGCTTCGCCGTGCTGGCGGCGGACCTGAGTGGCGAGCTGGAGGAGATCGCATTCGGCAAGCAGTGCGACGCGGCGCGGGTCTTGGGCCTCTGGACGAGCAGAAGCGACCTCGGCAACATGATCGTGCTCGGCGATCCGGCGGTACGACTGAACCGGTAGCGGCATTGGCAAGCGCGACCGGTTGGACCACAATACCCAGCCACCCGCTCACGGCGTGAGTCCCCATCCGATGCAGACCCTCAGGCTTCAGATTGCCGCGACCGCCGAGGGTGACTATCGGGCAGCGCTGCTGGATCACGGCAACGGTGTGGAACTCGCGTACACGGATATCCCGCGCGCACTGGTCGACGGCGCGGTCTGGGCGCCCCGGAAGATCCGGGACTTCTTCGCGCGTCCCGGGGCCGGCCAACCCGACCCCCAACTCCAGGCGATCGGCCAACAACTCGCGTCATGGCTACTGCCGGAGCCCGTGCGTGCCAAACTGCGGGAACTGCACGCGGGCGGGCGGCGCGCCCTGCTCGAGGTGACGGCACCGGAACTCGCCGATCTGCCCTGGGAGTTGCTTTGGCTCGATACGCTCCCCTGTTTCCTCGATCCCCAAGCGCCCTTCGCGCGCCTGCACCCGGGTGCGCCCAAGACCACGGCGGCCTGGCCGCTGCGGGTGCTGATCGTCGTGGGGGCCGCCACGGATGACGACATCGGCGCCGAGGCCGAGATCACGGCGATCGAACGGGGGCTGCATCCCTATGGCTACAGCATCGACCGCGAGGTGGCCCGCCGACCGTCGCGGACCGACCTGTTCGAGCGGCTGCGCGACTATCGCCCCCACGTCCTGCTGTTCATCGGCCACTGCGACACCGACGCGCAGGGCGTCCCGGTGCTGCGATTCCAGTCGACCCCACCCGACCCGGCCTGGAACTGGACACCCTTGGAGGTCGCACTCGACCTCGCTCAAGCCGGCTGGACGCCGAGCCTGGCGATCCTCAACGCCTGCCGCACCTTCGAGCCGGCGGCCTCGTTCAAGCTCGCGGACGCCTTCATGGACAGCGGTTGCGCGGCCTGCATCGCCATGCAGGGCGACGTGCGCGGAGACCTGGCCGGGGTCTTCTCGGCGGCCGTGCTGCGTGGCCTCTGTGACCGCCTGCCCCTGGACCAAGCCGTCGGGCAGGCGCGTGGCGACGTGGCGCGGCGCACCGGCCCGCTCCAGCGCGACTGGGCCTTTCCCGTGCTGTCCCTGGCGGTCGAGCCGACGCAGCTCCTGCCGCCGCACTGCGACTGCCGGGCGCGCACCCCGCTGGCGCTCGACTTCAGTGACGTGAGCTGGTTCGCGGACCGCCGCGACGAACGGCGCAAGATCGGCGCACAACTGAGCGCCGCGGGTCCCGCACGGCCGCCGCAGGGGCTGCTCGTCCTGACCGGCCCGGCGCGCTCCGGCAAGTCGCACCTGGTGCGCTGGTGCCTGGAGCAGTTCGCGATCGTGCGTGACTGCGCGGTCCGCTACGTGCGCGCGGCCGGCGCCGGGGATCAGGACTTCGTGGACCTGCTGCGGCGCCTGCGCGGCCCCGTCGCGGGGCCCGCGGCCCTGCCGGAGTCGGTGCTTGACCCCTTGCACTGGCGGCTGAACGCCCTGCTTGAAGGACGGCCCGCGGCCCCCTGGGACGGCGCGCGGTGCGCGGATCTCGGACTGCGTTATGACGGGCTCATCGCCACGGCCGAACGCACCGTCGCGGACCTGTGTAGCGCCTTCCGGGAGGCACTCGGCCGCGCCGCGCAGGGGCGTCCCATCGTCATCGTGCTGGACCAGTTCAGCCACGGCGGGACCTCCCTGGAGCCGAGCATCATGAAGGATGTCCTGGTCCCGCACCTGCTGGGCCCGATACGCGACGGCCTGCTCCCCGGAGTGTTCGCGCTCCTGGTGCTGGAGGAGGCCGAATGCCCACGCTACGGCGTCGACCTGTTGGTCCCCCTCTCGGACCGGCTGCGCGTGGTACCCACCCTGTGCGAGCCCCATGAACGGCTCGCACAGGAGTTCTTCTGGTATCCCAGCGCCCAAGTCCTCGATGATCAGGGCCTGCGTTACCTGATTGCGGCGGCGGCCAAGCACATGAACCTGGGGCCCGGCGCCCATCCGTCGATCGAGTACCTCGAAAAGCTCAAGAACCTCGCGCTCGGACTGGTCGGTGGCGAACCAGCCCTGCGCGACCTGCTGGCCGTCGGCCAAATGAGGTAACGGGCATGGGATTGGGCGCGGTGTTGGGCGAGCGCGTCGCCCGCCTGAAGAAGCTCATCGAGGACGAGGGGCTCGACCTCGACACGGCGCTCGCGCGCATCGCCGAAGAGTCCCGTGACCCGGGTCTGCAGGAGACCCTGGCGCGCGCTGCCCTGATGCGCACCTTTGATCGGCTCGCCTACGAGTCGCTCCTTGCAGTCGCGGGCGCGCCCGGCTTCGCGGCCTTCGTGGAACTGCCGCAGGTGGAGCCGGTGCCCGGCCGCGCCGGTCTCTATTGGCTCGTGCCCACCGCCCGCGACGCGCTCGCGCTGACTTGGCAGGGGCGGCCAGCGGAGGGCCTGCAACTGCACCAGACCGCCGCGGACTTCTTCGCCCAACCGGGGCACCTGGACCCGCTCGCCCGCCTGCATCACCTGACGGCGTGCGACCCCCAGGCGGCCCTCAGGCTCTTCGAGCAGGAGTACGACGCGGCCGATGAACGCTTCGACCTCGCCCGCTGTCATGCCCTGATCGAGGTGCTGGGCGGCGTCCAGCCGGTGATTGGGGTCGGGCTCGAGCCGGCGCTCGCCCAGTCGCTGGCCGGACGCCGTCGGCGCTACCTCGCGCGCTCCCTGTTCGCCGACGCCTACTACCGCACGGGGCAGTATTTCCGCCGGCCCCGGGTCCACGACGCCGTCGCGGCGGCGCTCGCCGACCCCGTGCGGTGGATGCTGCACCTGCACGCCACCGGCGGCATGGGCAAGACGATGTTCCTGCGCCGACTCATCGCACGTGAGTTGGTCCTAGCGGGCGTCCCCTGCGCCCGGATCGACTTCGACGAGGTCGGCATGGACGCCGTGCGGGCCCGCCCCTGGCTGCTCTTACTGCCCATCTGTGAGCAGCTCAACCCGCAGTTGCCGCGCCCCTACCTCACCGAGATCATCGAGTCGGCGCCGCCCTTCCGGCGGCTCCTGCAGCCGACCGCGACGCCGGACTCCGCGCCGGCGCCGGTGACCGAGCATGACCAGGACGGGGGCGCCGGCCTGGTGACCCGGATGGGTTACGCCCTGCGCGAGTCGGGCGCCGCACAGGTCCTGGTCGTCCTCGACACCCTGGAGGTGGCGACGGTCTTTCCCGAGACCGTCGCGCAGGTTTTCGCGCTCCTGCGGCAATGCCACGCCCTGGTGCCCGACCTGCGGCTGATCCTGGCCGGGCGCTATCACCTGGGCACCAAGGTCCCGGCGCTCGCACCCCTGCTCGCCGCCGAGGCGCGCACCTTCCTGCTCGACCGCTTCAACCCCGGCGAGGCGGCCGAGTATCTGCGCTTCCGCGGGGTGGACGACGCCGCCCTGATCGAGGCCTGCGTCGCCAAGGTGCGCGAACCGGCCGGGCCGGGCGTCCGGCCCGGCTGCAACCCCTTCAAGCTCGCCCTGCTTGCCGACCTCGTGCTGGGCCGCGACGGCACGGACGCCGACTTCGTGCGCGCCCTGCCGAACGCCGACTATCAATACCTGCTGGAGCGGGTCATCAAACGGATCCGCGAGCAACCCCTGCGCTGGATGGTGCGCTACGCTGCCATCCCCCGCCGCCTGACCTTCGAGTACATGGACCAGGTGCTGCTCCCGCCATTGCGCCGTGTACTGGGCGGTGCACAGCCGGAGGATGCGCCGCAGGACCCGACCCGGCTGCCCGCCGCCCTGCCGGCCGGCGCCGTGCAGGACCTCTGGGTCCCGGAGCCCGCGGCCGACCTGGGTGCCGAGGCCCTGTGGGACGCCCTGCTGCGCTACGAAAGCGGGCAGGGGTGGATCTCCCATGTCCCGGGCACCGGCGCCTATCGGGGCTCGCTCCAGTTGCACGGCGACGTGGCGGGGCCCATGCGTGAACTACTGTCCCTGCAGCCCATCTTCGGCAAGTTGCAGGAGGAATCGATCCGTTACTTCGAGGAGGAATTGATCCGTTACTTCGAGGCGCTGGCCGCGCCGGCTGGCCTCTACTCAGTCTTGGATTACGTGGCCGCACACGAGCGTCGCGCGCAGGACTGGGCGGATCGTTACTGCGAGGTCATCTTCCACCGCGTCCAACTCGATCCGCCGGTCGGTGTCGCATCCTGGCGGGTAGCGCTGACACTACCGATGGCGCGGCAATTCCCCGCGGTGCGACTAAAGCTCGCCCTCGAGTTGCTCCGGCCTGAATACGCGGAAGACGAACGCATCCCACTGCTGCGGCACGGTGTCCCGCTGGTCACCACGACGGACCTTGCAGCGGCGCACCTGACGGCGGCGGAGTCCTTGGAGGCACTGCTGCGCGGCGCCTCGGTGCCGCCGGACGCGACCTGGAGCGCCGTGCGGCGCCATGTCGAGCAGGCACGCGCCGGCGCGGGGCCGGACGCCGACCAGGGGCCACGCCTCGCCCTGCTCGAAGGTGCCTTGTGCGCCAACGAGGGCCACTACCCGGAGGCGATCGAGCGGCTGCGCCGGGTGCTCGACGCGGACCAGGACCCCGGTCGCCGCTTCGTCGCCACCTGGCACCTCGCGGAGTCGCTGGCCGCCGTCGGGGACCCCGCGGCCCTGGGCCGCTATGAGGACGCCATCGCGCTCGCCCGGACCCAACTCGACGGGCACGCGGTCGCCCTCCTCCAGGGCCGGATCGCGCGCGCCTGCGGCATGGCCAACCGCCCACTGGAGGCGCGCGACCTGCTGCTGGGCGCACTACGCGACACCTGGAAGGAGCCCCTGCCCCCCGCGCTGGTGGGCCTGTTGCTCCAACTCGCCGAGGTGGAACTGGCGCTCGGGGACTACGGCGGCGCGGTCGCCGTCCTGGGCCGCCTGGAGGCCGTCCTCGAGGCGGTGCAGCCGGGCGCCTGGGACGCGACCGACCGCGCGCGCAGCCGCTTCCTCGCCGCCGCCGTCTGGAGCGCGGTGGCCTTGGTGCCGAAGCAATTGCCGGAGTCACTGGCACGGGCCCAGCGCAAGGCGCGGACACCCGAAAGCACCGCGCTGCTCCTGCACGGGCGGGCCCTCCTGGACGCCGCCCAGTTGCGCCTGGAGGCCGCCGCCCGCCACTGGGACGAGGCGACCCGGATCGCCGAGCGCGAGGGTCTGGCCGGGCTGCAGGCGGAGTTCGCCTTGCACCGGACGCGGCTGGCGAATCGCGTGGGGCGGCACCGGGAGGCCCGGGTCCTGGCGGAGGGTGGGCTGCGGGTCGCGCAGGGCAGCGGCGACGCCGTGACTGCCGCCCGGCTGGAACTGGAGCGCACCGTGGCGCTGGCCCACTGGGGGGACGGCCAGTCGGTACGCGCGGCGATCGAGCGGGTACTCGCGCCCGCCTCACCCGAACTCCCGGCCAGCCTGCGCGGCCAGGCGCTTGCACTCAGCCTTGCGCTCGACCTGAGCGCGCCCGGGGACGCTGCGTTGGTGGAGTTAGAGACCTTGATCGCCAACGCCCAGCCCACGGAGCGTCACCTGATCCTGGAACCTCTGGCCCAGGCACCCAAGCAACTGACAGCACCCGCCGGCTGGCTGGAGCGGACCGACGCGCTCCTGGACGCGCGCGAGTGCGAGGCGGTCGGCGAATTCCTCGCGGCCCTTAGGCAGCCGTCGGAGGTACCCGACCTGGGCGCGCTGCGGCGCGGCCTCGCGCGCGTCGAGCTTCATCGCGTCTTCGGCAACCCAACGCACGCGACGGCACTCCTGGAGGCGCTGCCCATCGAACCGCCGCGGGTCGATGGCCACCCGGTCGAGGGTTCGCGGGTGCCGCGGCGCCTCCGGGTCGCGCAGGCACGCGCGCGGCTGGGCGCCGTCGGCGCCGTCCCCGCGCTCCCGGACGCGCTCACGTCCATACCGCCGAAGTCGCTGGCGACTGCGGCGCTGCTAAACCCCGCCTAGCATGGGATGCGTAGTTTTTCCTCTTCCGGATCGAGGCTCGTCCGGGTCCACAGCCGGTCGGCGATCGCAAACGGATCGAGGTTGATCGTCTTCGCAAAGTCGCGCACG
>Ga0247840_10005247_pt1 | contig 19667 bp, 24 predicted proteins | sample LaCruzMarch2015__FD_192404 | JGI IMG/M metagenome (GOLD analysis project Ga0247840, IMG submission 192404) | Freshwater microbial communities from meromictic Lake La Cruz, Castile-La Mancha, Spain - LaCruzMarch2015_17m | ecosystem: Environmental > Aquatic > Freshwater > Lake | place: Spain... | reverse complement strand
TATAGCATTGATTTACATTTTATTGTGATTGATGTATTGAAATAGTATTAAAAAGAATGATACGGGTTTTGTATTCAAAAACCTAATAATATATTTATATATTATCTAAGTCTACTATCTCTTATATTAAGTGAGTAATATCATATTAGTCATATGACTAATATCATATTAGTCATGCTAGTATTCAATCCAAAATAAGTTTTTTCATGATTCAAATAGTATAGCATTGATTTACATTTTATTGTGATTGATGTATTGAAATAGTATTAAAAAGAATGATACGGGTTTTGTATTCAAAAACCTAATAATATATTTATATATTATCTAAGTCTACTATCTCTTATATTAAGTGAGTAATATCATATTAGTCATATGACTAATATCATATTAGTCATGCTAGTATTCAATCCAAAATAAGTTTTTTCATGATTCAAATAGGGCTTTAAATTTTTCTGGTTTCATACTATAATATAGTTGTGGGTGGGACCTTCTGGCTAGGTTCTGTTCATATGACAGATGCAGACCAATTGTAATGCCCTTTTTGTAGGGCCAAAAATCAATTGGTATTTTTGGTTTGCAGGTATCAATTGGTTAGACCAGTTGGTCCTACAGAAGGGGTATTTTTATGGGTGTATTGTTTTATAGTCCTTCATTTTCTATCGAAGCAATTAAAAAATACAAATTAACTCTCACAGAATTAGTGGTATTAGATTGGCTAAGAAATTGGATGCCTTTTCAATTAGAACACAGAGTTAATAAAAATGGGGATGGATTTTATTGGGTGGATTATCAAAAAATAATAGATGAATTAGCTGGATATCGCCCGAAATCAAATACAGATCTGGAATAGTGTGGAATTGCCATATGTGCTTTCACTCCATGGTTTTGATCAACGTCATGCATTACAGTATGGACTAAATGATACTCAAGCAGCAGTAGTAGGTTGGTTTGCTAATTTTTCTTTGACTGGTAATCAAGAAAAAAAAGACTACAAAGGCAAAACATATTACTGGGTTGTATATTCTAAAGTAGTAGAAGATTTACCGCTATGCCATTTGCATCCTGCATATATAGGTATTTTATTTAGAAAATTTACTTCAGGCCCAACTCCCATTTTGGAAAAGTATTTAACTTCAGTTAGGGGTAAACCTAGAATTTATTATAGGTTTATAGATGGAGTGCATCCTTTCTTATTAGGACATTCAATGCCTAAACTTATAGAATCCATAGATGAACCAGCAAGTAAGAAAAAATATCGTACATTGCATCCTGAAGTTGTTCATATTCTTGACGAACTGTATGATATAGAAACAATAGGAAAAGACGGAGAACCAAAGACCCTATTTTCCTATACAAAGAAAGCATATGAAAACGATGAATCCAAATTTGCATATATGAAGAAGTTTAATGACTATTGTTTGGACATATATAATGGAACATTTACTAGGCACAAGTATCCATGGACAGACGATTTCTTATCCAAAAATAATTGGTTCATCGATGAAGAAAAGAATAGAATTAAGTTAAAAGCATGTAAGAATAATTGGGCAAAAGTAAAACAGATTATTATAAGTGCAGCAATACATTATGAACAATGGTTCCATGAAGAAAGTGGGAAGGCTAACTTTGCTAGAGACAATACAAATATTGGTTCATGGATGTACGATAGTTTTACTGGTTCATCATTGTTTTATGCTTGTATCCAAAATAGAATACCAGTGGCTAGGGACATTGCACAAAATAAGATTGCTGATGAAATTGTAAATGAGCTACCAGATCCTATTTACAGAGAAACAAAACAGTTGACGCATTCTATGTTTGTAGGGTGTAATAAAACCGAAGATGCGCAGATTTGGATCGCTATAGAAAAAGTGTATGAATTAGAAAGGCTCATCAGAAAGACCTATAAATCAGATAATTGTGTAGCAACTTACCTAGGACCACCTACTGTGTGGACTGTAGAATATTTGCAGTGGCTGCCTACATGCTGGGGACCTTCGACCAGCACTATGTTGAAACCATATCATGTAGGGATAAAAGGGAAGCCATGGATTGACTTCCTAAAATCTAATGTGGACTTGGTAGAGACTTTGGGGCTTGATACTCTGGTAGAAATGAGCAATCGTATATGATCACTGGCAAGAACTTTTCGTGCAACAATAAGTCTGGAAAAAGAAACAAATCCGATTTTTACCAAACTCCTTACTGCCTTACTAGACATGCAAAAATTCAGTCCCAAAAATACACTGGCTGGATAATAATGAATTTGTGGTGAATAGGCACGATTCCTGACCTTATTATATGGAAGAAAACATTTAGAATCCAATTGATATAGTAAGTAATTGTTTGTATATAAACGAGTTACTTCATTATACTATACAGATATTAAGTAGATTGAAAAAAAATACTTTTAAAAATACGAAAAAAAGTAGGAAAATCGTAAAAAAGCCCTTTTATTTTATATGGGAATCTATTATGCTTATAGTAGATTTAAAAAAGATTTTAGTTTCCAGGGGGTGGACAGCCTGGAGCTAGGCCGAAGAAGGGCACGCCGGTGGAAGGCTTTTGATCCTGCGAAGCAAGGTAGCTGCAGGGGAGGTCAAGTACCAAAGCGTCTTTCCCGGCCAGGTACACGATAGGGTCAACCTAAGAATCCCTAGCCAATAGAATAAAAAGTATCCAACCAATTTCAAAGCTGTAACAATCCAAAAAACAATATCCGGTGTCCACCAATCATGATGGATGCCGTAATGCTAGCCAATGCCAGTCACAAGCCTGGAGGAAGAAAGCAGAGTGAAATACTTTTAAGAGGAGCTACAATATGAAGATTCAGAGAACATTGGATATGATCGTGGCGGAGTTGAAGCAAATGATTCTCACAGGAGCAAATGATGACCCAATATCAGAAAAAGATGCAGCTATGGCAGCGTTGTATTCCATTGAGCACGCAGATGACGTAGAAAAAGAACGGATAGTCTGGTTTGCCAATGCTACACCAGAGGAAGCCAACAACAGACTGAACATGGAATATTATGGGGAGTTGGGACTATGATAACTTTACAGAAAGCCATGCTGATTAAGATTGCCCAATCTGAATTTTCTGCAGAACGGTGCTATTCCAAAGATGTTGGGCTGATGTACTGGCATATTTTACAGTAGATCCGGTGATGTACAGGGGAATGTAGTATGGAACCAACAAATATTCCGGAATATGTAGAAGGTGATGACAGCGCGAATGCTTATTTTATGATGCTTCATATGCAGGAGGAGGATGAGAATGAGAGCCATAGCAGGGTATGAAGGTGGTGTTAATTTTCTGATGCAGTACGGTATCAAAGAAGATGGTGCTGTGTATAAACGGTTTAAAGAGAAAAGCCAGTACGGATATGTTTGGGGGAAATGGGATAGGGATAATAGCAAGATGGTAGATCCTAAAAATCTTCCACTTTCAATTCCCGCTGGTTTTGGTAATGCATACAGAATCGAGCAGCATTTTAAACTCCCTTCTTATTGAAAAGACACCCTGATGAGTCTTTGAAAATTGAGACGAAACATCCGGTAGAAATACCGGGTGTAGGTGTTACAACCAAACTAATTTATATGGAGGCTATTGTATGAGTATTTCTGATGTAGGTAACTGGGTGGTGGTTCATGATTTTGATGCTCTGGAAAAAGCATTGAAATTAGCCAAAGGTAGTTATCAGAAGAATCTGTTGCTGGGATTTGAAAGTATGTCTGGATCTTCGATTAAAGGGTCAGCCAAAAAGTATAGCTATAAATATCATGTCAGTCGACAGCATCTGATCGCCAGAGTGGAAAGTGTAGGAATCAAAATAGGAACGATGTTCGGGAACCATGGTGCTAAACTTCTGGTGGTGGGATAATATTATGAAAATGAAATATGTCCTTTTTGACTGCAATGTAGTGGCTATATTTTCAGATGTTATTCAACACACTTCAATACAGGCATTTGGATTTACTCCAATATCAGCAGGATTCTTATATTTCACTGAAAAAGGAATTCAAACATTTGGGGAGTCTCTATCACTAGGATTGAAATCAAGACCGGAGGATGGAGATATTATTGCAAAGATTTTAAATGAGGAGAAATACTGAAATGGAAAAATCTTATGTAGATTTTATGTACGATCTTACTTTTGCTAGGGTGCAAGAATTGTATGAGCTTCTCAAAATGGATTATGAAAAATTGCAGGTGCATAAAATAGCCACCGATGTAATTATCCTATATCCTAGATTTACGATTCAAGAAGCTACGTATATTGCTGGTATTATTTTGGATTTTGACAGAACTAATAATCCTTGGGAGATTCTATGCACAAATTAACATTTCGCTGGTGGCAATTGAAGAGGAAGGGAAGGGCTTGGGCGGCATGTCATCCGGTATTGATGGCTATCGCAGAATTCCTAGTATTTTTTGGTTTGGTACTGACTATTGTTATTTTAGCAATCGCATCTTATTAAAGGGAGGATCTTATGGCATCTGAAGTAGAAACTGGCATGTATGCGCGGTATAAGGCTTGGCACGGACTAGGAACGGTGGTGGCAGAAGCAAAGAATTCCAAGGAAGCCATACATTTGGCCGGTATCGATTGGAAGGTGCTCCAGCAGCCCATATTTTTGGCGGATGGCAGGGAGATTCCGGACAGGCTCGCTAATGTTAGGGATTCCGATGGCGCTATTGTAGGCGTGGTATCCGACCATTACAAATACGATAATCCTGAGCAAGCCTTTGAATTTACTGATGCCCTTCTTGAGAATGATGAAGTGGAAGTACTTTATGATGCTTGCGGGAGTCTGTTCAAAGGTCGCAGGATTTGGTTATGCGCCCACCTTCCACAGAGGCTGATACTAGGTGACAAGATAGACAATCACGTGGTATTTGCCACCAGCTACGATGGTTCCTTGGCAAATACGGTGGTGATGACGCCCAACAGAGTAGACTGCAACAATATGCTGACCATGGCCATTAACGGAGCGAAGAGAAAATGGACGTATAAGCATATTGGAGATATCGCAAATAAAAAACATGAGGCTGCCCAGACGTTGAAGTTGGCCTGCAAGTACATGGATGTGCTGAATGTAGAAGCGGAGAATCTTCAGCAGAAAAGGGTGACCAAGGAAATGTTGGAGGAAATAATTCAGCAGGTATTCCCTATAGATGAGGAAAAAGATTCTGATCGAATAAAAAGAAATGTGTCTGAATTGAGAAATACGTTCATTGACATTTATTCTGGTGCTCCGGATCTTCAGAGGTTTACTGGGACGGCCTGGGGAGTTTATAATGCTTTTGGAGATTTTGCTACGCATATTCAGCCACAGAGGGCTTCTGCTACTTTTGCGGAGACACTTTTTTCTTCGTTCATTGATGGAAACAAATTGCTGCTGACGGCGCAGAAAGCAATCGAAAAAGTAACGGCTTAGGTGTTTTATATGGGAGGTGTTTATACGCCTCCCAATATTTTATATTGAGGAGAATATATGCACAGTTCACGAATTAAGCTTGCTGGTTTTTCTAATTCAGAAGAATCTGGGATTGAGAAAGTGTGTAAAATTTGTGGTGTTAAAAAACCACTATCTGATTTTTCTAAATTGAAAGCTGCTAGAGATGGCCATGGCCAGACTTGTTTGGCTTGTTGTATAGCCTTATACGTTAAAAGGGCAGCAGGTGAAGTACCATTAAAACCAAGTGAAATTAGAATGCTGGATTCTATGGAATTAGGAAGGAGGTATAGTATATACAGTTTGGTTCCGGTTCATATGAGTACCGGTAAAAAGTATATCACGGAAAGTACCAGGTTTATTTTAGATGTTCTAGTGAATAAAAAATTGGCGGTGTGCGATACAGATAAATATGGGACAGGATATTATACAAAAGTAGACGCTCCTACCATTGAGCATAATCCTGTGTATGATATTCATTCTAGTCTTTCCGGATCTAACAGACCTGCCAAAATGGAAACAGCTACCATTCCTACGCCTATTCTAGAACATGCGGCATCTGAGATATCCGCTGATGATATATTGACTTTGTTAGTTTCGGGAATAACGTCAAAAGGTTCCGGAGTATATCAAAAATTCGAAAATGAGCAGTATTTCGGATTTATCATAAGGAAGTGCAGTCATGGAAATACAATTCCAGCAATTTCAGCCTATGATTTGCGGATATGCTTACAAGGTGGCGAGGAAATACCATGTTGAGCAGGATGACGTAGTGGCCCAAGGATATCTCATTTTTGTGGAAGCATTGCAAAGGTTTGATTCTACCAGAGCCCAATTTTCTACATTTTTGTATCATCGATTGCGTTTGCTAAACGATTATTGTTCCAACCAAAACAAAAAAAAGTCTTTGGATATAAGTTCATCCGAAATGATTCTGGATGAATTTTGGTTTTGCGATTTTGATATCTTTGCCTCTACTATGGATCGTATCGACGCAATTTCAAAGTTGTCTGTAGATTCTCAGAAGGTGTTACAATACATACTACATAGAGATTGGGAGACGCCTGGATTCAGACCTAACAGACCATTTTACAATCATACATATGAAGCATTTTCCAGATTGTATGATTGGACTCCGGCTAGGGTAAAAAATTCTTGGGAGGAACTGAAGTGTTTCTGGGATGACAACAAACATTTATTTTAATTAGGAGTGTCGATGAAATCCAAATATGCTTCCAGGGGTTGGGTACTGTGCTCTGAAACATTTCCCAATGGTGTTGTTGAGTGGCGCCTAGTATACAAAAAACATCTTGCTTTATTTTTGGAGACTAGGAGAAGATTCCAAGAGACACTACGGCAAGAAAGGACTGATGAGGATATTGAAAAATGGACTGTGGAAATAAATAGAATAGGCTGGATGAATACATACCCTGAAAAATGGATATTTAAATGGTATCCATCATCGGAGTATGAAGAGTATTGAAAAGGAGGGAAATATGATCCGTATATTTTCTATTTTTCGGACTATAATATATTCAATTATGGGTGTTCTTTTCGGATACGATAGTCATTCAATAAACAGATATAAAAAGGGAGATAAAGATGGAAATTAAGTGTCCCAAATGCGGAAGTGATAAAGTAGCTCAGTATCGACAGCCCACTGGTCCCATTTGGTGTGATTCTTGTGGGCATCGGGTGGAGAAGAAAGAAATTGATCGTTCATTTTATTCTCCCGAGCAAATCCGGAGTATCCATAGGTTGTATACGGAGGTAGACAATGACATTTTTCACCGCATGCTTCATAGGGCCAAAATGGAGGGCATTTTCATAACGGACAACGATAGAGTAGATATCAATGGGTTGCTCAATTGTCTGGTGGATCATTTTGGTACTGGAAAATATAAGGTAGTGCTGGATGAAAAAACCTAGTATTGAGTGGATTGGGTATTTGGGAATTGTAGTAGCAATCGTATATGCCATTTCTGGGTAGCAATCGATTCTAGACGTTCCTTGCCCAGTTAGAACGAAGATTTCAATAGGGAGTCAGCATGACAGTTGACTACATTAGGCTATTTTCTGATTTTGGTATTGAGTATGATGAATCCGGAGGAGATTGGATCAATATTCAGTGTCCACATTGCGACGATTCTGGGCACCATCTAGGGATAAATATATTCAATCAATATGCAAATTGTTGGAAGTGCGGCGGGCATAATCTTGAGTACACAATTAAAAAAATATTGAGAATACCCAACATTACTTTATCAGAATTGTTGACGAAATATTCCACCAGATTTGCGGTATTTAGAAAAGTAAATGCGAAATCATCGGTAGTGGACAACGTTATTTTACCTGGTAGAGCACTGGAAAGGCGACATCAAAAATATTTAATCAATAGAGGATTTGATCCTGATTTTTTAGTAGAAAAATATCATTTATTAGGTACTGGAGTTGCTGATGGTTTGTGGAATTTTAGAATAATTATTCCCATTATATATCGTGGTCGAGTAGTTTCATTTCAAGGTAGAGCAATTCATAAAAATATGGATAGATACCGGACATTGGAAGCGGAGAAGTCCATTATAAATCCCAAGCATATTTTATTTAATTTAGATAATTGTCCAGGTGAGAAAATAATAATTACTGAAGGGCCATTTGATGCTATGAGATTGGGAGATGGTGTTGCCGCTACTTTGGGAATTGGAATGTCGAGAGAGCAAATAGAGTTGCTATCCAGTAAATATCGCAAGGTGTATTGCGTATTTGATCCGGAAAAAATGGCTCAAAAAAGAGCGGAGAAAATAGGGAATGATCTAGCCATACTCAATTTAGATGTTTTTATAGTTGATATGGAATGGGAACATGATCCAGGATCATTAACGGATTCTGAAATTATCATAATAAAGAAGGAAATAGGAATATGAAAACAGTAGACTACAATGGAAAATCTTTGGTGTGCAAATTTTATGGGGATAATTTCTCCACCAATTTGAATTTTATTAAATCATTAGCTGGGGCATCATATGACCCAAAAAATAGGTCTTGGATGCTTCCTATCACGCCTAAAAATAACAAACTACTAATGGATGATAATTGGGTATTTACGAAAGAAGCGCTGATGTTAGTAGCCACTAAAAAAGAAAAAATCATAGATGAATCCGCACTAGATGGACTGAGACCATTTCAAAAAGAAGGAGTAAGATTTGTAGAGAATCATAATGGCCATGCAATAATAGGTGATGAGTGCGGTCTAGGAAAAACAATACAAGCCATAGGAATAGCCAAGCTACATCCAGATAAAAGATTTATCATAGTATGCACGGCATCTATGAAATTGAAATGGGCTAGGGAAATAAAAAAATGGACTGGAAAAGAAGCACATATTATTTATGGTGAAAAAGATTTACAACTCCCAGACAGTCAATTTTACATAATCAATTATCACATACTAGGAAGGGAAGATCAGGAAAGCAAAAAGCTAGAATTGGCTAGGAAGAAAAAAGCGATAGATAATGAATTGCCGTATAAAGCTGAAAAAATACCGGTTTTGGGTTGGTGGCAGAGATTGGTGGATATTCATCCGTATGGAATATTTCCTGACGAGTCTCATAGATTGTCCGACGATAAAGCCATTTGGACCAGGTCATTTATTGCTATGGTAAAATCCTCAAATCCGGAAATATTAGTACCATTGTCTGGTACTCCGATCCGTAAAAGACCAGCGTTGTTTTTTACTATTTTGAATTTAGTCAATGAAAATATGTTTCCAAATAAATACAAATATTTGTATAAGTTTTGCGATCCGAAGCATAATGGATTTGGATGGCAATTTATGGGAGCCAGTAACGTTTCTGAGTTGCATGAATTACTACAAAATGTAATGATCCGGAGATTGAAAGAAGATGTAGCAAAAGAATTACCACCCAAGGAAATTATATCAATTCCGTTGGAGTTGGATTCCTTAGAGGAAAAACATTATTGGGATGCCAATGATCAGTTTGTATCGTTTTTGAATTCAGCAGTGGTGAATACGGTAGTAGTGAAAAAACATTTGTCCGCTTTGAAGCAGCTGGCCTATATAGCCAAGAGAAATGCCGCTTTTAGGTGGATAGATGAGTTTATTGAGGATAATGATAAGCTGGTAATATTCGGTTGGCATAAATTGGTTATTTCTGATTTGATGGATAGGTATGGTAAAATATCAGTAAAGGTTGATGGTAGTGTTTCCGGAAAAGATCGGCAAACGGCGGAGGATAGATTCCAGATAGATCCTACAATAAAACTATTCATTGGGCAAATAGATGCTGGAGGGGAAGGCTTGACGCTGACCAGTGCTAATACGGTGGCTTTTGTTGAATTTCCTGATACTCCTGGTCAATTTTTTCAAGCGGCAGATAGGGTGCATAGAATAGGGCAGACCGCAGATGTAGTTTATGTTTATTCTTTATTTGCGGAAGGAACTATAGAAAATCATATTGTAGATGGTTTGGAAGAAAGTTATAAAAATTTGAAAAACATTTTGGATGGGGTGGATTCACCTGGAATATTTACTCAAAGTTTTGATGATGTGATACTAAAAGGATTGAGAAGATGAGTAAATGGATTGTCAGTAAGCAAGGTATTTTGCTGAAGACCTATTTAAGCCGGATGATATCTCATGATAAAAAACGGTGGATATCCTCTATAATATATGAGGACGCTCATAAATATTCATCTGAAAAAAATGCGATACGTTCCGCCATTACCTGTGGTGGTGTAGTGGAGAAAATATTATAAGGAGTATTTTTATAATGAAAGAATATGAATCTTTTTTGGAATCTAAAAGTATAGAATTTACAGGTATTGGGTTTACACCTAAAGTGTTGAATAAGTATTTATTTCCATTTCAAAAAGCAATAGTAGAGTGGGCATTGCAAAAAGGTAGATCCGCTATATTTGCAGATTGTGGACTTGGAAAAACAATTATGCAGTTGGCTTGGGCAGACGCAATAGTTAAAGAGACTGATGGAAATGTGTTGATAGTCACTCCATTATCAGTATCGTACCAAACAGTTAGGGAAGGTCATAAATTCCATATTAAAGATACGCAGTCACGTGATGGTTGTATTACCGGAAAAATAACAGTTACAAATTATGAAATGGTTTCTAAATTTAATCCAGATGATTTTGTTGGGTTGGTTATTGATGAGTGCTTTTCTCCAGATACATTAATAGATTGTATTGGGCTTGATAATAATCCTACAAAGAAGTATATTAAAGACGTATGCAGGAATGACAAAATATACAATGCATACGGAGTAGACCATGTATACGAAACACATAAAAGACGAATCAACAGGGCGTTTCATATCAGTACCGGACAAGGAAATTTTACCAGTAGCGAAAATCATCCATTCTTTACCCTGCATGGATGGAAACGTGCGCAAGATTTACAAACCGACGATTATATCATGGAAACAAGCACGGCAATGCGCCTACTGCGGAAAGATATTTACTCCGGAAATAACGCAACAAAAAATGAAAAGATTTTGCAATCGATCTTGTTCAGCGAAATGGAGAATGAGCTTGCCGGAAATAATAGCGAAAATACACACGAAGGAAATGCACGAGTTAATAGGCAAAAAGAAATCAGAATGGTACAAGAATGGATCGCCGAAAGCTCTAAAGGAATTAGAAAGGATTCGGAACCTAAATCCTTCATTACGTCCAGAAGTGCAGAAGAAAATATCATTAAGATTGCAAGCGATGAAATGGAAACCTTCCGTGCGTGGGGGAAATGGTCATCCAATGACATTGCCTCAGCAATTAATGAAGGATGCGTTGTCAAACAGTTGGATACCGGAATATGCTATATCACTGGGAAAATGGAAACAAGGTTTTCCAACGTGTTACAAAGTAGACTTAGGGAATCCAAGGAAAAAAATAGCAATAGAAATAGACGGATTCAGTCATGGATCAAGGAAAGAATTAGACAAGAAAAAAGACAATATGCTGGTTTCGTTAGGGTGGACGGTATTGAGGTTTACGAACAAGGCAATCCTGAATTGGAACGATACAGGGAAGCCGACGGATTCATATATTTCTATGACCTTAAAGCAACACGGCATCCATCATATTCAATAAATGGGTGCTTAGTTCATAACTCATCAATAATTAAATCTTTCGATGGAAAAACCAGAAACCAAATTATAACTAGATTTGATTCGGTAAAATATAAATTGGCCTGTAGCGCGACCCCATCACCAAATGATTATATGGAACTAGGAAACCATAGTCAATTTTTGGGCGTTATGTCATATACAGAAATGCTTGCAAAGTTTTTTTATCACGATGCTTCTAACACTTCACAATGGAAATTAAAAGGGCACGCAGAAAATGATTTTTGGAAATGGATTTGCTCATGGGCGGTTATGATTAGAAAACCTTCCGATATTGGCTTTTCGGATGAGGGGTTTGAATTACCAGAATTAAAAATAAACCAGGTAATTATTCCTACAAATATTGAATTAAATAATAACAAATTATTTTCCTATGAAGCGCGAACACTTGAAGATCAACGGCAAGTAAAAAAAGAAACGGTAGAAATAAGAATAAATAAATGCGTAGAAATGTTAAAAGGCACAAAAGAAACATGGGGTATTTGGTGTAGTTTAAATAGTGAGGGTGATTCATTAGCAAAAATAATACCTAATGCTATTCAAGTTTCCGGTTCAAATACGTTAGAAGAAAAAGAAGAAAGGTTGAATGGTTTTTCAAGTGGAAAATATCCTATTCTAATAACGAAAACGAAGATTGGTGGATTTGGTTTAAATTGGCAGCATTGTCATAATGTTATATTTGTATCAATGACGCATTCCTATGAAGCATTTTATCAAGCAATTAGACGCTTTTGGAGATTCGGGCAAAAACACCCTGTAAATGTTTATTTAATTACCGCCGATGTAGAAGGCCCAATTTTAACAAATATAATGCGAAAAGAAAAAGATGCAATAGCGATGCAAAATGGTATGCTAAAATATATGAAAATATATCAGGATGTTTTTAAGGTAACTGGAATAAAAGACACGTATAAGGAAGGTACAAAAATGGGAAAAGATTGGGAAATGAAATTAGGCGATTGCGTAGAAAAAATAAAAGAAATAAAAGATAACAGTATCCATTATTCTATTTTTTCACCACCATTTGCATCATTATATACATATTCAAATTCAATACGCGATATGGGTAATTGTAAGGATATAAAACAATTTAAAGCACATTTCAGATTCCTTATAAAAGAATTGTTACGCATAACAATGCCCGGAAGATTGTTATCGTTTCATTGCGCTAATTTGCAAATAAGCAAGGGAAAAGAAGGCTATATTGGAATACGTGATTTGCGTGGAATACTTATTCAAATGTTTTTAGATGAAGGGTGGATTGAACATTCTGAAGTTGTTATTTGGAAAGATCCAGTGGTTGCGATGCAAAGAACAAAATCACTTACACTTTTACACAAGCAAATAAAAAAAGATTCCGCTCGATGCGCGCAAGGAATTCCTGATTATTTAATAACTATGGTAAAACCCGGAGAAAATCCTGAAAAAGTGGTGCATACAAATGACTCATTTCCGGTAGAAGTTTGGCAAAATTATGCTAGTCCAGTTTGGATGGATATTAAGCAAGGAAATACATTGCAAAAAACTTCAGTGCGAGAAGAAAAAGATGAAAAACATATTTGCCCTTTACAATTACAGGTTATTGAACGTGGAATACAATTATGGACTAATCCTGGGGACACCGTGTTTGATCCATTTACAGGAATAGGATCAACTGGATATGTTGCTCTTTTGCAAGAACGCAAATTTATTGGAATAGAATTAAAGGAAGCGTATTATAATCAAGCTGTGGCTAATTTGAAAGTGGCTAATTCAAAAAAAGCACGAAGTTTAATTGGAATTTCGTTGTTTGATAAATAGTATATGAAAACAAAAAAATTGAACCTAGATCCAGAAAAGAAACTAATCACTCATATGATAGTATCTCCAGAATTCATCAAATGTATTGTTCCCATATTTAGATCCTATTATTTGAAAACTACATATGCCAGAATAGTAGGCTCTTGGATTGAGGAATTCTATGAACAATTCAAGACCAACCCAGGTATTATAATTCAGGACATTTATCGAGCAAAAAGAGGAGAGATAAAATCAGCGGAAGATAGTGAAGCTGTTGCGGAATTTCTAGCCATATTATCAAAAGAATATGCGGAATCCATTCCCAATAATATAGACTATTCCATTCAGCAAGCCACATTATACTTGAAAACTAGATCACTTGAATTGCTTATGGAAGATTTATCATCGGAGCTTCAAAAAAATGATCCGCTATCGGCAGAGTTAGCCATTGCCAATTATAATCGAGTGGAGCATATTACAGGAGAAGGAACCAGTATGCTTCATGATACTCAGGATGTTATCGGTGCTTTTATGGATGAGGAGGAATTGCTATTTAGAATGCCCGGAGCTTTTGGTACTGTAGCAGGTGATTTTAATAGGGGTGATTTTGTGGCTTTTATTGCGCCAATGAAACGTGGTAAAACGTTTATGCTATGGTATGCGGCAGAAATTGCTATGAATGCCGGATGTAAGGTAGTTTTTTTTACATTGGAGATGACTAAAAAGCAGATGATCCGGAGGGCATGGAAAAGTATGCTGGGCCAGCCTAAAACAGATATGGAAATAACCATTCCATATTTTTCTGTGGCTGAGGAAGATCCGGTAAAATACGAGGTATTGGAAAGGACGGAAGAAAGAAAAGCCTTAGATCCGAATAAGATTGAACGTATGCAAAAAAAGCTACGTAGATTGATGAGAAGTGGTGATGTACGGATAATTCAGTTGTCCGGATATTCCGCTACAGTATCAGATTTGGAAGCGCATTTGGACACATTAAGTCATTACGATAATTTTGTTCCAGATGTGGTAGTAGTTGATTATGCGGATCTTTTGGCCCCAAGTAAAAAAGCAGGAAATGAATATCGACATAAATTGGATGATGTTTGGAAAGGATTAAGGAGGGTCAGTCAAGAGAGAAATGTATTGACAATAACGGCATCTCAATCGAATAAAGAATCCATTGACCGGGATATGAAACAAGGGGATGTAGCGGAGGACATTAGGAAAATAGCGCATGTAACTTCTGCTATTGCTTTGAATCAGAAAAAAGAGGAGCAGCATAAAGGAATATTGAGAGTATCCCAAATGGCAATACGTGAAGGTAGGCAATGTTCTTCTCAGGCCGTTTTGTTACAGTGTTTGGATATTGGTAAAATATGTATTGACAGTATATTACAAATATATATGGTGGAGGATAAAAAAGAAAATTCAGGAACGAAGCGATATAGATGATTTGACCATCGTATATATTTTAAAAACAACTATAGTACCTATATATGTAATGAGAGGAGAAATATAACGATGAAAATGGTAATGATTTGTTCCGGGGGATTGGACTCAACGGTATTGTATTATTTTGAAAAAGCAAGAGGACATGATATTATTCCTATAAATTTTTATTATGGATCAAAACATAATAGTATTGAGAGGCTTCGAGCTAGACTAATAATACCTAATTTACGGGAGCTTACCATTGATTTATCTTTTTTGAATAGCTCGTTACTTTTATCTAGTCTTGATGCTCCACCAGATGGTAATTACATGGATAGTACTATGAGGTCAACTGTGGTACCATTCAGAAATGGAATAATGCTTTCATACGCAATTGCTATTGCTGAAAGTGAACATGCTCGAAGCGTATTGTATGGATCACATACAGGAGATCACACAATATATCCTGATTGTCGACCAGAATTTATTTATGCTATGAATGAGGCTAGTACATCTGGCACATATAATGGTGTACAATTAGAAGCCCCATTTAAAGGAATGACCAAAGGAGGTATAGTTACATTAGGTGCTCATTTAGGAATAGAGCATATAATGGCTCAGACATGGACTTGTTATCTTGGAAAAGAAATTCATTGTGGAAAATGTGGTTCATGTACCGAGCGAAAGGAGGCATTTACAATAGCTGGAGTTAAAGATCAGACTGAATATAAGGAGTAAGTATGGAACAATCTAGGAATTATAAACTGCTTGATGTGTTTACGGTAGCATTTGTTACTATGTTACTTCTCTCCAATATCATAGCATCAAAACTTGTGAATTGGATGGGAATTACTGGGACTGCCGCGATGTATTTATTTCCATTAACATACATATTTGGAGATATTTTGGTTGAGGTGTATGGATATGCTAGAAGTCGTAAAATAATTTGGATGGGGTTCGCCGCTAATATTGTTATGGTGTTAGTATTTTGGTATGCGGTGGCGCTTCCTTTCCCGCCGTATTATGCAGGGCAGGCCGCTTTTGCGTCGGTATTAAGTTCAGTACCTAGAATGGTTTTGGTATCTATTATTGGGTATTGGGTTGGATCATTTACCAATGCTTTTGTCATGGCTCGTATGAAGGAGTGGATGATTAGTTGGGACCCACAACATAAGTTCCTGGCGCTAAGGACTATTGGATCAACTATTGCGGGGGAGTTAGTAGATTCATGTATTTTCATTATTGGGGCATTCGTCGGTATTCTTCCATGGTCGGTGGTATTTACCATGGTGTTTGTGCAGTGGATGGTGAAGTGTGGGGTTGAAATTATCATGACTCCGATCACATATCTTATCTGCAATAAGTTGAAGAAGTATGAAGGTATTGATACCGTAGGTTCTGAAACCTATAATCCATTTGCGGTGACTAAGAGGTAATATGATAATCTACCATTAAATCGTTGGAAGAAATAACAACAACCAATGATATATATAAATCCAAATACTCATCATTGTTAGATATATGAAAATAACATTGATTGGTTGTGTGAAGAAAAAAGTAGCATATAAAACCAAGGCAGAATTATTATATGATTCAACTTTATTCAAATATAGTCTACGCTATGCAAAACAAGAATCAGATAAGGTATTTATATTGTCTGCTAAATATGGTCTGATATCCCTTGATACAGTCATAGATCCATATGAAGTCACATTGAATACTTTTTCAGAACAGGAAATAATGGTATGGTCAAAAAGAATATATAAACAACTAAAAACCATGAAATTGTTAGACAATGATTTTCTGTATCTATGTGGAAACAATTACAAAAAATATCTGATAGAGTGGATTCCCGGTGAAGATCCCATGCGAGGATTATCACTAGGGTATAGAATACAATGGTTAAAAAATAATACTAGAGCATCATATACTTTATTTATGGGAGACATATAATGGATATTTATTACAGTAATGCTCAATCTAATAATTGGGATGCCATTGATATAACTCCATTTCCAATGTTGGCTTCATTTTTTCAAATAGGAAAAACCAAATTTACACGCCAGAATAAATGCTCAAAACTAATGCTAGATTCAGGCGCCTTTTCAGCTTTCACGCAAAATAAGCCGGTGGATATAGATAAGTATATTGCATATGTATTGGCTAATAAAAAAATATTTGACTATAAAATAGCCTTAGATATATTCGGTGATGAAAGGCAATCATATTTTAATTGGAAAAAAATAACTGCTGCCGGAATTAAAAATATTCCAGTATTTCATGCCACCGCCTCTGATTGGAAATATTTATATAAATATGCCGATGAAACTGATTACATAGGTATTGGAGGAATTGCTTTACTTGGGTATGCTGATAGAAAACCACTTTTATCAAAAATATTTAGAGATTTTCCAGACTCAACAAAAATAGGATTTCATGGCTTTGGAGTAAATGATGAACGGTTAATGGTAGAGTTTCCGTGGAGATCGATAGATGCCAGAACTGCTCATCTTTTGGCACGTTTTGGACTAATTCAGACACCATGGGGGGTATTACGTATAAATCCTAATTTTCCTGCGGGGGGTAGAAAAGCAATAGAATGGCAATCAGGCATTAAAAAAGATATAGTATTTGAGTGGTTGACGTCTATCAATGCCAATATACCACTGGCTCAAGAGCAGTCGGTTGTAGGTAAAGTAGAAAGATGTCGCATTACTATACTATATTTTGAAGAATATAAGAAAAAATGCCCTATAATATATACATCAAAAGCCAATTATTTATTTTAAAGGAGAACTACGTGTTAATCTCTAAAAGCGAATTTATTTCGGTTTTGAAAAGGGCTATGCCAGGTATTGAAACTGGAACTGTAATTTTAGAAGGTTCAGACTCATTTGTATTTGCTAATGGATTTATTTATAGTTATAATGATAATATTTCAATAGCATCTAAGTTGCCTGATGATGCTGTGGGGCTTTTGGGAACAGTTAACGCTATGGCATTTTATACATTGCTTAATCGCTTTTCTGATGATGTTTTAAAAATAGTGGTAAAAGATGATAGGTGGATTATAAAGTCAGGGTCTGCCAGGGTGGAGCTTACTTTATTGGCTGACCATACAAGTGACTACGTTCATCGTATGTTGCCCGAAAATCCTACATGGGAAACCATACCAGTACAATTTTTTGATGGGTTAAAATTGAGTGTTTTTGGTACCAATAGATCGGCATTATCTGGAGTATATATTGGTAAAAATATTATAACCTCTACCGATGAAATGAGAATAAATTGGCTACATATAGACTCTCCTATATCAGGAGTTTTTTGGATTGGTGACAAGGCAGTTAGTGAGTTACTTAAAATAGTGAATCTTACTAAATTATGTATCTCTAGCTCATGGGTTCATTTTATTTCTGCTGATGGTACTACATTTAGCTGTAAAAAATTACAACATGACAAATATCCAATTAAAAAAATAATGGAATTGGTTAAAACTATACACAAATCTCCCTCTGATATAGCTGGTACTCTTTCTAAGGGTTTTGCTGATGCAGTAAATAGAGCGGCAACATTATCAATTGATATTGAGTCATTTATGGCGGTAAAATTGACTTTTGATAGGGATGGGGTGGAGATTTTTTCTGAACGATTTTCAGGTAGATATCTTGAAAAAGTGTTATGGGATACCCCACTTATAAGTGACTTTGAAGCGATATCAATATATGTGGACCATGCTATGATTGAAACTGGTATTAGACAGTCTAATAGCTTTTATTTAAAGCATTCTATAGTTGATAAAAAAGAGCGCACTAAAATAATTTTTGAGCATGAATTAGGGGTTCAGATTATTGGCACGTTTGACGGTAAATGATTATGGTAACGGGGTTTTTTTCTATTGATGATATCGAGTTGGTTCGCGGTGATGAAAAAAATGGTCGTATAAAATCACAAGCGGAGGCTAATTGTACTACTTGTGGACTGTATGAAAATTGCACATCTCCAAAGATAAAATTGGCTGGTGAAGGGAATAAAAAGATATTATTTATTTCCGAATATCCTACTGGTAGCGAAGATGATTCTGGAATTCAATTTTACGGAAGATCCGGAGAAATACTTAAAAGTATTTTGAAAGAATTAAATTTGAATTTGGATGATGATTTTTGGAGTGTATTTGCAGTTCGATGCAAGCCAGAGGATAAAGTAACTGGAATACATATTGCGGCTTGTAGAAAAAAATTATTGAAAGCCATATATTCTTTACAGCCGGCAGTAATAATTCCACTAGGTAAGATCGCAATGGATACATTGGTTGGTTATCGTATGACTGGTCGATTGTCTGGGATATCTATGGTGGATTGGGTGGGATGTCAAATACCGGATCAAGAATTGAAGTGCTTTATTTGTCCTACCTGGAATCTTTCATATGCATTAAAAGATAAAGGTAAGGAAGGTGAAAATTCAGTTATTAAAAATCAGATATTTCAGCATATAAAAACAGCATGCCGACTATCTGATGTTTCTTTTTACCAATCAAATTATCTATCCGATTGTTTTGTACTTAAAACCGTTACTGAAGCTATGGAAATATTGCAACAAGCTACTACATGGAAGGTGATTTCTTTTGATTATGAGACCACGGGAAAAAAGCCTCATAGGGACGGACATGAAATTTATTCCGTGGCAATAAGTAACGGAATTTTTGGTTGGTCATTTCCATATTTTAATGATTCCGATTTTAGAAAATGTTGGTTGAAATTGATGAATAGTAAAATACCTAAGATAGCACATAATGCCAAATTTGAATCCACTTGGACCAAAATACGAGGAGGGTTTAATAAC
>Ga0247840_10005241_pt1 | contig 19685 bp, 19 predicted proteins | sample LaCruzMarch2015__FD_192404 | JGI IMG/M metagenome (GOLD analysis project Ga0247840, IMG submission 192404) | Freshwater microbial communities from meromictic Lake La Cruz, Castile-La Mancha, Spain - LaCruzMarch2015_17m | ecosystem: Environmental > Aquatic > Freshwater > Lake | place: Spain... | reverse complement strand
ACGGCAGCGGAGACAACTGTTGCATCAACAGATGACTCAGCGTTCCGGTTCCGCCGCCCAGATCGACCACGGTCGCGGCTCCGGACAGGCTGGCGTACCGGATCACCGCGTCCAGCAAAGGCTGCGCGATTCCGGCGTCCGAAAAATACCCGCCGTGCAGCGCCCCCCATTGTTTTCCGTGAACCGCCTGTTCCCGTTTTATTTCCTGATTTTGAATCATATTGTGCGCGAGAATAAAACAAATGCCCGGCGTTCGCCACCGCGAAGAATGAATCTTCAAATACAGATTCCTGTTTCACCATAAGGCTGGAGCGATTAGCATATCCACCCATGAACGAAACATTTCAGGAGGATTAAATGAAAAGCATCTGGTTATGTTTGTTGGTAATGCTGGCGATGATCGTAAATACATCCTGTACGACACTGAGAGACAATCCTGTTGTTAGACCACTATTAATAGGCGTTACCTCGGGGTATATGCATTGTCTGCGGGCAAAAAACTACTTTGACCGCGATGCGGATGTTGAACTGGCAAAAGCTGTAGCTGGCAGGAATACGGAAAAAATGGAGCGCTGCCTTGCAAAAGGAGCGGATGTAAATGCAGTCGGCCGCGAAGGTGTGACGCCGCTTTGGTGGTCTGTTTACAAGAACAGTAAATCAGGGTTTGTTTTTCTGTTGCAACATGGAGCCGACCCGAATCTGATCACGAAGATATACAATGGCGATGAAGTGTCTGTTATGCAGAAAATCACCACCATGCGGGAAACCGACTATCTGCGTCTGGCATTGGAAAACGGGGTCAGTCCCGATTCGCCGTTTGGAACCGGCAGGTTTAAAGAGACGCTTCTTTTTAGAGCCATCATGTTTTCAAATCTTGAAAATGTAAGGGTTTTGGTGGAAGCCGGCGCAAATGTGAATTATCAAAATCCGGGTAATGGTGAAACGCCCGTAATACAGGCTTATGAAGTATGCAACTATGACATGGTAAACTATCTGTTGTCAGCAGGAGCCGATCCAAAGGTTAAGGATATTTCGGGATACGATTTGGCCAAAATGATAAAACTTTTTGGCTTTACCGGAGGAAGTAAGAAGGATCGTCAGTATTATTTGATGATGCTGGAAAAGTTGGGAATTAGAGAAGATGAAGTCTGGAAACTGGGCCAGCCTCGGGAGAGTTTCTTTATTCCTCAAAAGTTTGAAAACGGTGTTTGGGTCGGACATGAATAGTATGAATGGATTAGTTGTTCCGGTGCCGGTGCCGTTTACGGAAAGCGGCGCGGTGGACTTTGGCGCGTTTCTGGCGCATCTCGACTGGCTGGCCGAGTGCGGCGTGCGCAATCTGCTGGTGAACGGTACGACCGGCGAATTTTTCTCGCTGTCGCCATCCGAGCAGTTGCAACTGCTGCAAACCTCTCGCGAAAACTGGGAAGGCGTGGTGATCGCCCATACCGGAAGTCCGGTACTTTCACAATGCGCGGAAACCGCCCGTGCCGCCGAAGGCGAGGGCACTGACTTTATCGCCGCGCTCCCGCCGTTTTATTTTGCCGGTGCGCCCGGCTTCGGTCTGGTCCGCTGGTTCAATGAACTAGCGGAATCCACCGCGCTTCCGCTGATTCTCTATAACTTTCCGAAGCATACCGGTAATCCGCTGACGCCGGAGATTCTGGCGCAGGTTCCCCATTACGGAATAAAGGATTCCTCCGCCAACCTCTCACTGATTCCGGCGACGCCGCGCTATTTTGTCGGCGGCGACCGCCAAATCTCCGCCGCGTACGCTGCCGGAGCGAAAGGTTTTGTCAGCGCTTCCGCCAATATTGATCCGTTGCCGTATGTTCGCATCGAAACCGAACAGACGCCGGAAAATCAGGCGGCGGTGGATGCTGTGAACGCGCGAACTAACGGGCCGTTCGCCATCGCCCGCGTCAAACAGGCGCTTTCAGAAATCATTCCCGGCTATCCGCCGTATGTCCGTCCACCGCTGACCAGAGAAACAACACAACCCACCCCGCCCTGCGGGCACCCCTCCGGAGGAGGGGAATGAACAGCTCCCCTCCATCGGAGGGGTGGCCGGAGCAAGGCGACGGACGGGGTGGGTTATGCGCCCGGAGTCAAAAATTCCTAATCAGAGAGCCGGTATGAAAAAGAAGATTTTATTTCTCCAGCTTCCGTTATTGGATAACGACACCTCGACACCGAATGAAAATTTTCCGTTCGCGGCGCTCTGGCTGTCACATGCGCTGTCACAGCATCCCGAAGGCGAATTCTGGGAAGTGGTGACTGCTCCGGCTAAATGGGACGAGCTGGATAACGCGCAGTTGCTCAAAAAGATTCTGGCGAGCGGCGTCGAGGCGGTGGCGTTTACGCTCTGTCTTTGGAACGTCGAGCGCAGTCTGCGGATCGCCCGTCGGCTGAAAGAATTTCGTCCGGAACTTTTCCTGATGGCGGGCGGGCCGGAGATTTCGGAAGACCATCCGTTTCTGCTGGAGGAGCCGGTTTTTAATGCGCTGGTGACCGGCGAGGGCGAGGCGGTTTTCCCTGAGATTATGAAAGGAATCCGCGCCGGTAAATTGCCTGCGTATGACAATGTGCTTCTTTCTGTTTCCAATGGTTGGAAGCGGGGAAGCAAGCCGCCGCCACAGATTGATTTGGCGTCGGTGCAGGTTCCGGTGGCGTCGCTGATAGAATGCATCAAAGCGCGTCCGTCGGTTTATATCGAAACTTCGCGCGGCTGTCCGCTGACCTGCACCTATTGCCGCTATCACCATTTGCAGAAAGGCGTCCGCGCACTTCCGGCGGAAGCGGCGGCGCGGCGCGTTCAGCAGTTGCGTGCTGCCGGTGCGCGGGAAATCCGCTTTGTCGATCCGACGTTTAACGCCCGCGCCGACTTTGTCCACTTATTGGAACGGCTGGCGGAAATCAATACCGACCGGAAGCTGGGGTTTTTTGCCGAGCTGCGCGCCGATACGCTGACGCCGGAGCAGGCGGCGCTGATGGCGAAGGTCAATTTTCTGGACGTGGAGATCGGCGTGCAGAGCACCGATCCGAAAGTGCTGCGCACCATCCGCCGTCCGGCGAATATCGCGCAGGTTGAGCGCGGCATCCGGCTGCTGACCGGCGCGGGTGTCAAGGTGACGCTCGATCTGATGTACGGACTGCCGGAACAAACGATGGACGATGTGCTCCGCAGTATCGAATGGGCGCGCCGTCTCGGCCCGAACATCACCATTCAGTGTATGCAGACGCTTTTACTGCCGGGCACCGATTTGCGCGAGCAGGCGGAACAGTATGGAATGCAGTCGATGGCGCTTCCGCCGTACGGCGTGTTTTCCACTGCGACGATGCCGGAAGCCGACATGCGCCGGATCGAAGCGCTACTGCACGACAGCGCCGACATGCCCGCCGATCCGGTAACGGCGCGCTTCACCGGTTACCGGCTGAACGGTTTATTTAAGGAGCGGGCCGGTCTGAATCGCCGCGTGGTGATGATTCGCGGCGGCGACTTAGCCGAAATCGGCCGGACGATTGAACAGTCAATTGCCAGCGAGCCGGACATGCTTTGGCAGTTTGTCCTTTGCCCGGAGCGCGAAGAGCCGATCCAGTTGCTGGAAGCGCTGATTGCGGTCATCAAAAAACAGCCGCCGCATCTGCTCGACCGCTTCGCTTCGGCGGAGCTGTTCGGCCAGATCGCCTCGCGGCGTCTTTTCGTCCGGCTGCAAAAAGGCCGGACGTATGACGCCGCCTGGCGCGCAAAGGTTGAGGATCTGCTCGGCCGTCATTTTGTGTAAATGCTGTTTGAATCGGCCCGCCGGACTGATACCTTCTCCGCCTCTTATGGCATTACTCAGTTTACAGAATCTTCATATTGCGTTCGGCGGACCGGCGCTGCTCGATGGCGTAACGCTGCAAATCGAGCCGGGCGAGCGCATCTGTCTGCTCGGACGTAACGGTCAGGGCAAGTCCACGCTGCTGAAAATTGTCAGCGGCGAACTGGAGCCGGACGACGGCGAAATCGTCCGTTCGCGCGAAGTGCGGATTGCGCGGCTTCAACAGACGGTTCCTCAGGATATTCAGGGGACGGTTTATGATCTGGTTTCCAAAGATTGGAACCACGAACACGCGATGGATCATCCGGTCGAGAAAGCCATCTCGCTGCTGGGGCTCGATCCGGAACAGGAATTTTCCTCGCTCTCCGGCGGGATGCGCCGCCGCGCGCTGCTGGCCAAGGCGCTGGTGAATGAACCGGATCTGCTCATTCTCGACGAGCCGACCAACCATCTCGATATTGAATCCATCCAATGGCTGGAAAACTTTCTGCTGCGCTGGCGCGGCACGGTACTTTTTGTCACCCACGACCGCGTCTTTCTGCAAAAACTGGCGACGCGTATTGTCGAACTCGATCGCGGGAATCTGACCAGCTGGGCCTGTGACTACGAAACCTACTTAAGCCGGCGGCAGGCACTGCTCGACGCCGAGGAAGGGCAACGGGCCGAATTCGACCGTAAGCTCGCGCAGGAAGAAGTTTGGATCCGCAAAGGGATCAAGGCCCGCCGGACGCGCAACGAAGGGCGCGTGCGCGAACTCGAAAAACTGCGGGTCGAGCGCTCCCGGCGGCGCGAACGGACCGGTACGGTTAAGCTGCAGTTGAACGAAGCGGAGATGTCCGGGCGCAAGGTGATCACGGCAAAAAACATTTCATGCGGTTACGGCGGCGAAGATATCATCAAAGATTTTTCGGTGGAAATCCTGCGCGGCGACCGGATCGGCATTATCGGTCCGAACGGGTGCGGAAAATCCACGCTGCTCAACGCGCTGTTGGGACAGCTCCCGCCGCGGCAAGGTGAAATACGTCACGGCACCAAGCTGGAGGTGGCGTATTTCGATCAGCACCGCATGGCGCTCGACGAAGCGAAGAGCGTGAAATTCAATCTTTGCGGCGATAATGAATATGTGAATACCGGCACGGGCCGGCAGCATGTGATCGGCTATCTGCAGAATTTTCTTTTTTCTCCCGCCGATGCCCGCCAGCCGGTCGGATCGCTTTCCGGCGGCGAGCGCAACCGGCTGATGCTCGCCAAGATTTTTGCTCAGGCTTCCAATGTACTGGTACTCGACGAGCCGACCAACGACCTTGACGTCGAAACGCTCGATCTGCTTGAAGAACTGCTGGTGGAATATCAGGGCACGGTGCTGCTGGTCAGCCACGACCGTGCTTTCATCAATAATGTGGTGACGGAGACGCTGGTGTTTGAAGGCAACGGGCAGATTGGCGAGTACGCCGGCGGCTACGACGATTGGCTGGACCAGAGAAAAGGTAAAGAGCAGGAGTTGGCGGCCAGAAGTCAGGAGTCAGGGAACAGGATTCAGAAACCGCAAAAGCGCAAGCTGTCGAATAAAGAGCGCGAAGACCTCAAGAATCTGCCGAAGAAGATTGAACAGCTCGAAGCGGAGCTGGCCGAGCTGAATAAAAAACTGAATGCGCCGGACTTTTACCGACGCCCGGCGGATGAAATCAAAACCGTTACGGAACGTGCGGCGGCAGTTTCCGCCGAGATGGATGTAGCTTTCGCCCGCTGGGCGGAGATCGAAGCGCTTCAGTTGAACTGATCAGTCTTCGAGCGACCGGAGAAGGCCTTTTAATGCCAGCTCGGATTCGAGCGCCGGCTTGGCTTTTTCGGCATCAATCCGGATCAGTTTCTGGAGCCCGGCGGCTAATGTGTGTTTGGTCGAGTCGGTGATGTGTTCGGGGTGGGCGTAAAGATCTTCGATCAGTTTTTCAAGTGCACGGCCGAGCTGGCCTTGCACAGTGCCGTCGTTTGCTTCCAGCGCCCGGGTGATGTGGTTGCGCGAGGCCTTGTAAATTTTCAACAACGTGGCGTGCAGCATGGATGTTTCCCCTGAAGTGGAGAACAGTTCAAGCAATGCAGGGATATCGTCGGCGGACGGATTAGCAGGGTCGCCGGCGGCATCATCGGGCAGGTGAGAGGTGTTTGACTCCGCTTTGCTCAAGAGCTCTTTAATTTCGGAAATCAGCATTTTGGGCGGACACTGCGCCTTAGCAAAAAATTTATGAATGCCCAGTTTTGCAGCTTCTTCCGCCAACGACCGGATGTATCCGCTGGAAAAAACAATAACCGGAATATGCAGCCATAACGGAACGGCACGGATTGATTTGAGCAGTTCCACACCGGTGATCCCGGGCATATTCAGATCGAGAACGATAACGTCTGGACGGCTTTGGCTTATTTTCTCAAGGGCTTCGTTTCCGTTGTTTGCCGCGTCCACAGCGAATCCTTCGCTCTGCAACTTGGCTTTGTAGAGCGTGGTTACGAACTGGTCATCGTCGATAAGCAGAATCGATTTCATGACGTGAGTGAACAGTTAAAATAGGTTTCCAGACCACGGCGGATTTCCAGCGATTCCTGGTTAATCGCCTCCAGCCGTTCGTTGACATCAGCCGGAATCGCTTCTTTGCAAAGATGTTCCAGTTCGCGGAAGCGGGTTGTCAGTCCGCTCATTCCGCAGGACGCGCAAGAGCCCGCGACCTTATGAGCCACCGCCGAAGCGGCGGCGGCGTTGCCCTGTGCGATGAAATCAATCAGACGCGTCTGTTCCTGGCCGGTCAGTTCAAAAAAAAGCTTCATCAGACCGGCGGCGATATCCTGATTATTACAGGCCGCGTCCATCAGGATATGTATATCTATGCCGCTGGGTACATTCATTTAGGTGCGGACTATAAGGTCTTGTTGACGGAGTTCAACGTGAAAGAAATTAAAAATAAGTGTAAGTGAACGCCGTCCGGTTTCGTCTTGTACCCGGGATTGGAATCCGTACCATGGCCGGCCTTTGTTCAATTTCACACGGACACATTATGTGGATATATCTCGGACTGATATCAGCAGTACTGCTCGGACTCTATGATGTTTGTAAAAAACACGCGCTGAATCATAACGCAGTGCTGCCGGTACTGTTTTTATCCACGGTTGCCGGTTTCATGCCGATGCCGTTTTTTCTGGCCGCATCACGTCTTGCGCCGGATTTAATGCATCAGATCAACTGCTATGTGCCGGTCGCCACGCTTTCCGAGCACCTGCATATTCTGCTCAAGGCGGTGATCGTATCGGTGTCGTGGGTGCTGGCCTACTTTGCCATGAAGCATCTGCCGATCTCGCTTTTTTCGCCTATCCGCGCCTCCGGCCCGGCGTGGACGCTGCTCGGCGCGGTAATCCTGTTTCACGAACGGCCGCTTCCCATGCAGTGGGCCGGTATCGCCGTGATTTTCTGCTCCTACTATGCCTTTTCGGTCATCGGCCGGAAAGAAGGGGTGGTATTCCACCGCAGCCGCTGGATTCTCTACATCTTTCTCGCCACGCTGATCGGCAGCATCAGCACGCTGTACGACAAATATCTTATCCAGCAACTCGGTTACACGCCGATGCTGGTTCAGTTCTGGTTTTCCGTTTATAACGTTGCGCTGCTTGGTTCTTTCACCGCCTGCGTTTGGTGGCCTAAGCGCAAGGAATACACGCCGTTCGAATGGCGCTGGAGTATTCCGGCTATTGGACTGCTATTGGTGGTCGCCGACTTTGCCTATTTCAACGCCGTCAAAAATCCAGATGCGCTAATCGTCATTCTTTCTCTTTTGCGGCGCAGCAGCGTGGTGGTTTCCTTTGCGGCCGGTGCATTTCTATTTGGCGACGTCAATCGCCGGGGCAAGGCCTGGGCGCTGGCCGGTGTTTTGGCCGGGGTGGTTCTGATCGTGCTGGCTTGAACGTTTCGTAAAAGCCCAAAACCTTTTTTCTGCCGGTTGCTTTTTTAATCAAAAGCGGTAGTGTAGCGCCCGAAAGGAAGTTCGTGCCCGGTAAACAGCCCGCGGTACGCGGATGAATTATGCAGAAAAAAGATTGGATTGCCGTCGGAATCAAATTGCTCGGAGTCTATTACGCCGCTATGGCGGTGGTGGCTTTTGGAGGCGTGGTGTTCGGCCTGATACTGAATATTATTTACCGTCCTGATGTTCCTGCCGGAATGACGAAACCGCAATACCTGACGATGTTTCTTCTTGGCGTGATCCGCTGGCTCCTTAACAACCTGGTTGCTCCTGTTGTACAAGGGATCGCCGCCTGGTTGTTGTTGAAACGCACTTGCTGGTGTCTGAAGAAAATCGGATTAGGCGAAGAGCCTCTTCAAATGTAGTTTTTGGAGGCGGCAGCATGATTCATCCTGCCCGCATTCACAGGCTTAACGACAAACCCGCCCGCAAAGGCGGGTTTGTGCTGTACTGGATGCAGCAGAGCCAGCGTGCCGAATGGAACCACGCCCTCGAATATGCCGTGGAGCGCGCCAATGATCTCGGCCTGCCGGTCGCCGTCGTTTTTGGCCTGATGGACAATTATCCCGAAGCCGTCGAGCGTCACTACGCCTTCATGCTCGAAGGCCTGGCGGAAACCTTTCAAACACTGGAACAACGCGGAATCGGCGCTTTCATCGGACGCGGCCATCCGGCGGATGTCGCGCTCAAAGCCGGCAGGGAAGCGGCGCTGATCGTCTGCGACATGGGCTATCTGCGCCACCAGGCCGAATGGCGCGCCCGCGTCGCCGACGAGGCCGATTGTGAAGTCGTCGAGATCGAAAGCGACGTCGTTGTGCCGGTCGAAACGGCATCGGACCACGCCGAATACATGGCGCGTACCATCCGCCCGAAACTCTTGAACCGGCTGGATGAATTTCTGCAGCCGGTCCGGGAGGTTAAAGTTCAACCACGGATGAACACGGATTTACACGGATTGGAAAGAATGGTTCCAACAGTTGGAAAAGCCGGAAAGTTTATTGGTGGAACGTCGGAAGCGAAGAAGCGGCTGAAAAAGTTTATTGCCCAAAGCCTCGCGGTCTACAGTAAACACAGCAACCAGCCGCAAACCGACGATGTTTCCATGCTGAGTCCTTATCTCCATTTCGGGCAGATTTCGCCGCTCTATATCGCGCTGGAAATTCAGAAGGCTGATCCGCGGAGCCGTTTCCTAGAACAGCTGATTGTCCGCCGTGAGCTGGCGATGAACTTTGTCTGGTTCACGCCGGACTATGACCGCTTTTCCTGCCTGCCGGACTGGGCGAAGCTGACGCTGAAAAACCACGCCAAGGATAAGCGGGAATGTTTGTACAGTCGCGAACAGCTGGAACAATCGCAGACGCACGATCCGTACTGGAATGCGGCGATGACCGAAATGCGCGTCACCGGCTTCATGCACAACTATATGCGGATGTACTGGGGCAAAAAGGTGCTGGAGTGGAGCCGGTCACCGGAAGAGGCATTTGAAACGCTGCTGGCGATCAACAACAAATATTTTCTCGATGGCCGCGACCCGAACTCCTACGCCGGAGTCGCCTGGGTCTTCGGCAAACACGACACCGCTTGGGCCGAACGCCCAATTTTCGGAAAGACCCGCTACATGAACGCCGCCGGCCTCAAACGGAAGTGTAATATCGAGGGGTATGTTGAGAAGGTGAGTGGATTTTGTTGAGTTAGCCCGCTTATTTTGACGGCACGTTACCTGTGTCGTAAATAAGACCGGTGTCGTAATCAAATCTAAATCCAGATGGATGATCTTTTTTCAGTCTCTCAATATCTTTTGCCGGAAGTGTTCTCATCAGCTCATACTCCGCATCGATGATCTGACTTTGTTTTGTTTGTTGAGGAGGGGTGCGATCTGACTGAATATTTGTGCAACCGCCACAAACCTCGCCCAAAATAATCAGTAGAATTTTGATAACAGGTTTCATTTCCGCGTTTCTATGCATAACCCATGCAACTGCCGAGAGGGATGCAGTGTAGCAGGTTTGCCGCTCTCGTCAGGGCGTTTCTTTTGGAGAATACCAAAAGCATTTTTGCTGAAGTTCAGACCTTGGCTAGGCATGTAGTACCGGCTTTAGCCGGAATAGGTTGAGCCGCCTGAAGGCGGGACTACAAACCTTCTCAAAAGGTAAAGAACTCTCGTGCGCTGCCGGAACACGAGGCGGTGTAGCTGGTCTTAAGCGGAAGTGCGATATCGAGGGGTATATTTGTAAAGTCGCCTGCCAGCCCGCCGACTAAATTTTCCCAACTGATCTAATGGCTTTCACCCACTGTCCTGGTTTTGCGACAAGAAGGCCGCCGAACAGCAGTTCGAGGAGCTTGGTTAGTAAGTATGCAAGGGATTGCGGGGTGGAGGAGCTGGCGATGCGATAGTTAACAAGGGCGTATGGGAGAGCAATGATTGCATCGATTAAGAAATAGACGCCCATGCAAGCAAAAACGATTTTTACCACACCATCAATCTTTATGTCGGTAGCATTCCCCTCGTCGGTCGTCTCTTTCATCAACAAGGAGTTTGTGAACTTCCAGATTAGGAAAGCCACCGTTGCGCAAGAAATGATGCCTAATGCGGGAATGATGATAACCCAAATATTTGAAGGATTTCCGCCACCCATGTATTTCAACTTGAGCCCCAAGGTTGCCAGCGCAGGAAAGGAGACAAAGGCTTGGCTCAGCATATAAATGGCAAAACATTTCAGGGCGATGGCTGTGGTTTCTTTTCTGGTCATATTTTGCCCTCCTTTTTTTGGGTCGTCGGAACGCGAGGCAGTGTAACAGGTTTTCTAACCTTGGAAAGTTTTGCGGCGGATTTTCCTCGCGGAGAGGCGGAGGGCGCAGAGGAAGATACTTTCTAATCGGCTCCGAGAGCCGACTTTACATTGGCGATCGATGTAGTGTTGGTTCTGTGAACCAATTCTAAATCATAATCTCTGCGGCCTTTGCGTCTTTGCGAGGGATACGAAGCTTTTCTTAAAAAGAGAGCCGCTTCTGCGCTTGAACAATTTTCCGCGCCGTGTAGGCTCTTCCGCATGGCTGCAAAAACCGACAAAAAAGAAGGCGCCTCCAACCTCGAGGCAGTACTCGCTGACATCAAAAAACAATACGGCGACGGAGCAATTGTCCGTCTCGGCGACGAAGCCGGCCCCCGTAAAATCCCGTGTATTTCCACCGGCGCGCTGACGCTGGATATCGCGCTCGGCATCGGCGGCGTTCCGCGCGGCCGCGTGATCGAAATTTTCGGTCCGGAATCGTCCGGTAAAACCACGCTGGTTTCCCACATCATCGCCAACGTTCAGCGCGAAGGCGGCACGGCGGCATTTATTGACACCGAACATGCGCTCGATCCGGGATACGCCCAGAAGATCGGCGTGAATCTGAATAACCTGCTGGTTTCTCAACCCGACTCCGGCGAAGAAGCCCTCAACATTTGCGAAGCGCTGGTAAAGAGCAATTCAATCGACGTCGTGGTCGTGGACTCCGTCGCCGCGCTGGCGCCGCGCGCCGAACTCGACGGCGAAATGGGCCAGTCGCACGTCGGTTTGCAGGCGCGTCTGATGTCTCAGGCGCTGCGCAAGCTGACCTCCGCGATCAGCCGCTCGAACTGCTGCTGTATTTTCACCAACCAGATCCGCGAAAAAGTCGGCGTGATGTTCGGCAGTCCCGAAACAACGCCCGGCGGCCGCGCGCTGAAGTTTTATTCTTCCGTGCGCCTCGACATCCGCCGCATCGGTCAGCTCAAAGATACAGCGGGCGCAATCTACGGCAACCGTACCAAAGTCAAAGTGGTCAAAAATAAAGTGGCGCCGCCGTTTACCACCGCCGAGTTCGACATTCTTTATGCCGAAGGAATTTCGTGGACCGGTTCCATCGTAGACGCCGGTACCGACTGCGGGATCATCGAAAAGAAAGGCTCGTGGCTTTCTTACAACGGTCAGCAGCTCGGGCAAGGCCGCGACGGTGCGCGCAAAGCGCTGATGGAAGATAAAAAGCTGGCGGACGAACTGGCTGAAAAAATCAAAGCGACCGCCAAGGCTAAAACCGACGGCAGCGAATAAACGAGCCGCCGCCGGAACCGCAAGCCGTGTTTGAGAGGTGACGATGAGTCTTTTATGGGTGGTCGGCGGCTCGGGACTTTTCCTTCTTCTGGCCTATCTCACATACGGCCGGTTTCTCTCGCGCAAAGTGTTTCGGCTGGATGATAGCCGGATCACGCCGGCGGTTGAGCAGAATGACGGTCTTGATTATGTTCCGGCGAAAAAAGGAATGCTGCTGGGGCAGCATTTTTCAGCCATTGCCGCCGCCGGGCCGATCAACGGGCCGATTCTCGCCGGCGTTTTATTCGGCTGGGCGCCTGCGCTGATCTGGATTCTGATCGGATCGGTGCTGATCGGCGGCGTACATGATATGGGCTCGCTGATTGCGTCCATCCGCCACAAAGCCCGGTCCATTACCGATGTGATACGCACGCACGTTTCCCGCCGGGCCTGGGCGCTGTTCATGATCTTTATCTGGATCACGCTGGTCTATGTCATTGTGGCGTTCACGGATATAACCGCTTCGTCGTTTGTCGGCACAGTGACGCTGGAGTCCGGCGAAAAAGTCGGCGGCGGAGCGATTGCTTCATCGTCGGTTCTTTATCTGATTCTGCCGGTGGTGATGGGGCTGCTTCTGAAATTTACCCGGCTCAAGGAGCGCTGGGCGCTGCTGATTTTTCTGCCGCTGGTCGGCGTCGCCATCTGGGTTGGTAAATATATGCCGATTGATTTTCCGGTCTGGCTGGCTGCGGATCCTGCCGCAGCACAGAAATTATGGTGTGTGCTGATTTTGGTTTATTGCATCGTCGCGTCGGTGTCTCCGGTATGGCTGGTTCTTCAGCCGCGCGGCGCGATCGGCGGCTGTTTCCTGTATGCCGCGCTGATTGCCGCCGCGATCGGAGTCGTGTTTGGCGGCTGTCCGATTCAGTATCCTGCGTTCACCCAGCTCGCTGGCGGACTGAACTCTAGCTTCTGGTTCCCGATGTTTCCGGTGCTGTTTATCACGGTCGCCTGCGGCGCCTGTTCCGGGTTTCATTCGCTGGTGGCCTCCGGCACGACGTGTAAGCAGATTAAAAAAGAAAGCGATGTTACGCCGATCGGTTACGGCGCGATGCTGCTCGAAGGTATGGTGGCGGTGGTCTCGCTGGCCTGTGTGATGATTCTGGCCAAGGATAATCCGCTTATCTCGAAAGCACCGAACTTTATTTATGCGTCCGGGATCGGCCGGTTTCTGGAACTGATTGGCATTCCGGCGTCGTTCGGTATTTCGTTCGGTCTGATGGCGTTCACGACTTTTGTGTACGACACGCTGGATGTCTGCACCCGGCTGGGCCGTTATATTTTTGAGGAACTGACCGGACTCCGGAACTGGTTCGGCCGGTTAACCGGAACCCTTCTTACTGCCGGAGTTCCTCTGTTTTTTATTTTCCGTACGGTGGTGGACGCCAAAGGCAATCCGGTGCCGGCCTGGAAAACGTTCTGGAATCTGTTCGGCGCCTCCAATCAGTTGCTGGCCGCGCTGGCTTTAATCGGGGTCGCCGTCTGGCTGATGAACACACGGCGGGATTCCAAAGTCTGGCTGGTGTCGTTTCTGCCGGCTGTGTTCATGTTTGCGGTCTCCGTCTGGTCGCTGGTTCAGACCGCGCTGGTAAAACAGGCGGCGGGCAGCGTTGTTCCGGCTGTTGCGGTGGTTTTGATTGCCTTGTCAGCCTGGATCGCGGTTGAAACCGTGCTGGCGATGTTTTTCAAACGGCCCGTGGTTCAGGAATAGCGTTGCCACACAAGACGGGGCGGGATATTTTCTGGCCGCTTTTCCGTTAAATCATGCATCGGAGTGAATAGATGAATGCAATCAGAATTTTATTGTTGTGCGGTGTCGTGCTGGCTTTTTCCGGCTGTAAGAAGGCCAGGTTCGACGGCGCGAAGGCGATGGCCGAAACCGAAGCGCTGGTGAAGATCAGTCCGCGTGATGCGGGCGGCGGCGGCGCACGCCGCGCCGCCGTACAGATGGAAACCAGACTCAAGGCGCTAGGCATTAAGACGACGATTGATGCGTTTTCCGAAGACACGCCGAACGGCAAAATGCATTTCAACAATGTGCTGGCGCGCATTCCTGGCAAGACGAACCGGCTGATTGTTCTGGCCTCGCACTTCGATACGAAGAGCGGAATCTCGAAAGATTTTCAGGGAGCCAACGACTCAGGTTCCAGTTCCGGTGTGCTGATGGAACTGGCGCGGGTACTGAACGCGCGCGGGCCGTATGAAACTGAATTCCTGATTGCTTTTTTTGATGGTGAGGAATGCCGTAAGGAGTATGGCATTCATGACGGACTGCACGGCAGCCGCCGTCTGGCCCAGCAGATTTATGATGCAGGCGGTGCAAAGCTGGTCAAGGCGGTGATCGTGATGGATATGGTTGGTGATAAGAACCTGAATATTTCGGTTCCGCGCAACAGTTCGCGCGAGCTGGTCAAGGAGCTCTTTTATGCGGCGCACGAACTGGGCGTCCGCCCGCAGTTCAGTATCGGGCCCGGTTCGATTCTGGATGACCATGTTCCGTTTATGCTGGCGGAAATGCCGGTGGTTGATGTGATCGACTTCGACTACGGTTCCGCGCCGGGTCTCAACGACTACTGGCACACGCCGAAAGACACACTCGACAAGCTGTCGGTGAAAAGCATGCAGACGGTCGGGGATGTGGTGCTGAAGATGGTGGAGAATATTCAATAACCAATGTTCAATACCCGCTGTTTATTGAGCATTGAAAGTTGAGTATTTTTTCATTGAGGAGGTAACACGCCTTCCTTGACGAGCTGAGCATCCATGGCCGGTGTCAGCGGTAGCGGCAGCGGCGGCAGGCCGTTGCGAATGGCGTCCATCTGTACATTTTCCAGATGTTTTTGGAGAGCCTCGCCGGTCAGCTGAGGTTTCGGCGGCGGCTCCGCTTCTTTGCGTTGGGTTTCTATTTTCTTCAACAGAGTCTGGCGGCGTTCGGCGTAAGACGACTGGCGAGACGACTGTTCGGTTTTAGAGATCGGTTCGCCGGCGCCGGATTCCAGTTTGAAAAGCGCCACTTCGTTGCCTTTTCGCAGCATGGCCTCGGAAGATTTAATATCCGCTTCGACCACTTCAAGTCCGTCCTGCGGTTCACCGATGCGGAGGATGTAGCTTTTTTTTGTGGTGTTATCGACCACGCCGGCCCGGGTGGTGCCGTCCATGCCCTCGAAGAGCATAGAGAGGCGGAGGTTGCGGGCGAAGGACTGAGATGCCGGAACCTGCACGATCTCTGCTTCGGGAGGATCCTGTCCGAAGGGCTGCTTGTCCAGGATGAGCTGATACCGCTCAAAGCCTTCATTGCTGGCCAGGCATAGCGAGGCGGAAAACAGCAGAGTCAGAATGGTGTCGCGGGTTTTCACGGTTGCGGGATTATCCGTCCTTGTTTAAATTTCGTCAAGCGGTAGGCTCTTTTCGTCGCGTTTTAAAACGGGGGATATCCATGCATAAGAGCAGTTTGATTCTGATGGTGTTTCTGCTGACCGGCGCCGTTTATGCCCAAATGCCGCACCGTGTTGCGGTACTGGTGAACGAAAATTCGCAGAACTCCAAGAAAGCGGCGGCCTTTTTTGCGGCGCTACACGGTGTGCCGGGATGTAATTTAATTTATCTGAATCTGCCGGAATCCATTGTTACTAACCGTGCCGAATGTTCGCCGGAAGAGTTTAACCGGTACATTTATGAACCTGCGCAGAAAATCATCGAAGCGCGCGGTCTGACCAATCAGGTGCTGTCGTGGGTTTATTCGGTTGATTTTCCTATCCGTGTGATTACTTCGACGAATGCCACGCAGCAAATGTCCACCATGGGAATTACCTTTACGCGCGGAAAAGTGCCGGCGATGGAAATGATTGAAAAAGGGCTTTTTGCGTCGCCGCTGTTTGCCGGGCCCGTCAAAGAGGGCGGACCGAAAAATCCGGCGCGTTCCTTTGACGTTTGGCAGGGCGGGTTGAAAGAAAAAATGCCGCTGCCGTCGATGATGCTGGGTTACACCGGCGCAAACGGCACGGATATGGAGACGGTGCTGCGCTGTCTGCAAAACGGGGTGCTCGCCCGGCGGAGCGGGGGCCGTCCGCATATTCTGCTGGTACAGACAGGCGACAAAGCCCGATCCGGCCCGCGCGAGTGGCAATATGCCGAGGTGAAAACTGAACTGACGGTACGCGGCGGTTCCGCCGATATCTTTACCAATCAGCCGCCGGTGCAGACCAATCTGATGGGCGTGATGACCGGCGCGGCGACCGTGAAGCCTGCGGATTTCGGCGCTTTCGCGCCGGGTGCCATGGCGGAACATCTCACTAGCTGGTCGGCCGAGTTTCAGCGGCCGCAGACCAAATGTACCGAATGGCTGAAAGCCGGTGCTACGGTAACGGCGGGTATGGTGACGGAACCGTACAATGCGTGGGTTAAATTTCCGCACGCCCGCTTTTTCGTTTATTACGCCTCCGGTTGCTCGGCGATGGAAAGTTTCTATCAGTCTATCGCCAGTCCGCTTCAGGTTCTTCTGTTAGGCGACCCGCTTGCGCAAATCGCCGTGCTTCCGGCAGACATTAAGACGATCGGACTCGGCAAAGAAATCACCAGCAGTGTTGATGCGGCTTTTGTCGCCGAGGCGAAATTTCCCATTACGGCGCCGGTGCTTTACAGCGCGCTGCTTGACGGAAAACAGATCAAAATCGCCGATAGCATAACGCTGATTGAGTTGCCGTTTAAAGAAATGGGCGACGGCTACCACGAAGTTCGCATTATTGCCCAGGCAGCCTCTCCCGTGTCGCCCGGTGGATTTAAAGATTTTCCGGTGACGATCAATAAGAAAGGCCGCTCCGTGTCTATAGCCGGACTGACAAACGGTGTTTCGCACCGGATCGTGGCCGGAATTGCCTCCGGCGGTAAAGAGAAGGCGAAGGAGATTTACCTTCTTTGGAACGGCCGCGAACTCGACCGCAAACCGTATGCTGACGGCGTCGAGCTTTCATTTGACGAGCGGACGGTCGGCGAAGGACCTCATCGCATACAGGCCGTTTCGGTTTATGAAGATGGCATGGCCGTATGCAGCGAACCGCGGGTTTTTGCCATTGCATTTAAGCCGCAGGCTGAATAGAAACGTCCGCTCCGTATGAAATGGATTTCCAACAGCCCGTCCGACACATGGAAAATCGCCGCCGGATTTTTCGAAACGTTGAAAATGCCGGCGGTGATTGCCTTGCACGGCAATCTTGGCGCCGGAAAAACCTGTTTTACGCAAGGCCTGGCGCAGGCGGCCGGTGTCAAGGATCCGGTTTGCAGTCCAACCTACACGATTATCAGTGAGTATCGGGGAACTGTTCCGTTTCACCACATGGATCTCTACCGTCTCGGCGGCCCAGAAGAGGCTTTTGATCTCGGCCTTGACGAATATTTGGAAACGGACAGCATCACGGTAATCGAGTGGGCCGAGCGTGCCGCCGAGCTGCTGCCGCCTTCGACGATTCACCTGCGCATCGATCGCGGAGAAAGCGATGAGCAGCGCATAATCCGTGTGGTGGAGAATCCTTTATGATCGTGCTCGGAATCGAACTTTCTTCGCGGCAGGGCAGTCTGGCGCTGCTTAAAGACGGCACGGTGCTGGCGGAAAAAACGTGGATCGGCGAGAATGTCCGCCACAATATCCTTTTCCAGACGCTGGAAGCGCTCCTGAGCGATGCCGGAATGTCGTACAGCGAAATATCACTTTACGCCGTCGGTCGCGGGCCGGGATCGTTTTCCGGTATGCGCATGGCCTTTGCGGTCGCGCAGGCGCTGGCGCTGCCGGACAAGACGGAAGTGCGCACTGTCAGCAGCGGCGCGGCGCTGGCCTCAGCGGTTGCGAGGGAACCCGGCGCCGGGCAGATCGCCGTTGTCGGCGACGCCCGCCGCGGGCAGGTTTGGTATGCGCTTTTTCAATGTTCGGAAAACGGAGCGGTTGAAGTTTCTGAACCCTGGAAGCTGGTTCCGTATGAAGAAGTCCGTGTGCCGGAAGGAACGCTGGTTGTCAGCCCCGAAGCCGAACGGCTGACAAAAATATTCCCCGGCATTGGCGCTCCGCGATTCCCTCTGGCCCGTGATGTGGCCGAACTGGCACTCAGGCAGACAGAACCGGAACCGCCGGAGCCGCTTTACATGCATCCGCCGGTATTCATCGAACCCAAATACGGTTGAGTTTTTTAGCCTTTTGCATGAAAATTCAACCATGAAAAGAGTCCCGGTTTTTTTAATGGCGCTCTGTTTGTTCACTACCACACGGGCCGTGATTATTGCCGGTGGTGATGGCTCCGGGAATACGACCGCCCCGACCGGTGCATTGACCAATTCCGGCTGGCAATTTCAGGGGAAATTTAGCGAGAGTATGGGAACACCAATCGGGCCGCATCATTTTATTGCAGCACAGCATATCAGTATTGGTAAAAGTGTTGGCACAAAGTTTTATTACAACGGCGAAACATTCACGACCACGGCCAAAACCAATGATGCTTCCAGTGATTTGACGATCTGGACTGTCGCCGAACGGTTTTCGAGTTATGCGCCGCTCTATTCAAAAACAGACGAGAGGACAAAAGGATTGGTTGTTTTTGGACGAGGATTGGATCGCGGTGTCGCTGTAACAAATATCTTAGGCGGGACAACGATCATCACTAACGGGTGGAAATGGGGTGCCCCTAATTATACTCAGCGGTGGGGAACCAATTTAGTTAGCACGACGAACATGATAGGTGGATATCCGGTTATTGTGGCGAATTGGGATGCTGGTGGAGATGATTGCATGCTGACGGACAAAGATTCGAGCGGCGGGGTTTTTATTCAGGATAGCGGGGTTTGGAAGCTGGCCGGCATTAACTACACGATCGGGCCTGCTTGGACTTACAGCTTCAGCCCAGACGGTTCCAATCAGTTTAATGCAGCCATCCTTGATTTCAGGGGAGATAATTCCCTTTACGGGTGGAACGGATCAAGCTGGGTTCTGATGACCTCACTGCAAAAAAGCTCATTTTATGCTTCCCGCATTTCATCCCGATACGGCTGGATTACCAATAACGTGACCGATTTCGATCAGGATGTAGACCTTTTGCCTGATTGGTGGGAAAAAAAATATACGAACAGTACGACCGCCATGGTTGCCTCGGCAGACATGGACGGTGACAGTTTATCAAATCTGAAGGAATATACAGCCGACACCAATCCGACCAATCCGGCTTCATTTTTCGAGATGAGCGGGTTTCTGGCTTCGACCAACCAGGCCGTTTATTTCACCGGCAGCACGGCGCGGCAGTATCAGGTTTTCTACACCACCAATGATCTTTCAGCCACTAATCTCACTTGGATTGCGGCAAATACCAATAAAGTTTGGGGCACCGGAACAAACTCGTCGATTACCTTCACAAATACGGTGAATAAAGCTTTTTACCGCCTGCGGGTGAGCCTGCCTTAATAAAATCCCCTTGACACTCCGGCGGCGGCTCCCTATCAACCTTACAGCTATGAAATGCGACGTAACTGTTGATTTAGGCGACCGCTCATACCCCATCCATATCGGTTCGGGGAATCTCGATTCGCTCGGCGAGGCCTGCAAAGCCGCCGGATTGAAAGGGCGCTGTCTCGTCATCACTGACGAAAATGTCGCGCCACTCTACGGTTCCCGCATTGTCCAATCGTTGGAAAAAGCCGGGTTCAAGCCGGCGCTGGAAGTGCTTCCGGCGGGCGAAACGACTAAAAGCCAGGCGCAACTGCTGAAC